>Ga0228711_1008111_pt1 | contig 14892 bp, 9 predicted proteins | sample MedpolnodulmetaG_2_FD_177996 | JGI IMG/M metagenome (GOLD analysis project Ga0228711, IMG submission 177996) | Root nodule microbial communities from Medicago polymorpha collected in Santa Monica, California, United States - brown nodules | ecosystem: Host-associated > Plants > Roots > Nodule...
AAAATAAAATAATAAATGTTATTTTTAAAATGGAGGACATGTGGTTGTTTTTTATTGGTTTGGGTAAATTGCCCACCAATTTCTAAAGGCAATTTAGAAAAAAAAAAACCCATGTATATTGATTTTGGAAGCTACAATATTTCAACAAAAATGGAAGTGGCATAGTGGTTAAAGTTGTGAAGTGTAAACATATGGTACTTGGTTCGATTCCTTATAAACTCATCTAGAGTGGGATCGAACTAGGTATCGTTTACTTTCAATTCACAACTCTTACCACTAGGGCACTCATGTCGCACATGAACTTCATTTTCATTATTATTTTTTCTTTCAATTACCACAACGGTTCCTTTTCATTATTATTTTTTTCTTTCGATTACCACGTATCAGTTTATTTTCCTACGAAGTGTCCAAACCCTATTACTCAATTTATCTATTCTACCCTTATTTTACTATCTAATTCCAATTTTGTCCTCTCACTCACAATAAAATCATATTGATCTCATAATGTCCATAAGATATAAAATGATAACAAACATTTCAATAACGGAGAGACAATAAGATTGAATTGATTAAATTGATATATTCAATCGTTTAAGAATGAAATATTAGTATTAAAAACAAAACATTCTACTTCAATTTGCAGTTTCAGTTGGCTAGTTCCAAATCAAGTTGGGAGGATTACGTTAATATAAAAGTCCGCGATGTTATGCCTCCTTGGAAAAAATAAAGATTGCAATGTCAGAGCGCATACCTTCGATGTAAAGTGACACTACCATATTAATCTACAATATTTCTTATTCTTAAATATCTATTAACTTAAAAAAATGCAGTGACACATGACCATTCTATATTCAATTTCTGCCGACATTGGTCTATATGTGAGTTTGAAACCTATTTATGTTTTTTAAAAGTCTCTTTGAATTTGGCTAATGTAGATAATATATATTTTTTCAATTGTTAATATACTGTTGTTAGTGTTGGTATTTTTCGAAGAAATATTTATTTATTTTAACATATATTAGCACATAAGACCGTGCGTCGCACGGGTCAACGGTCTAGTTGTAAAATAAAATGTGGAAGCCAGAAAAAGGAGAGAAAATGGAACGTGTGGAACAAATTTTTATGAAGGATATTATGTGTGCTCTATTTGAAGAGTCGAGATCCTCTCCATTTCTCAAAAGAAACGAAGGTGTTTATTACTGTTGTTTTAGTGTATAAAACTATACACTATTGAATGTTTGATTTTAGTATTATATATGTTGCTGTGCTTATATAATAATGAAGGTTTTATTTTAGTATAAGACACTTTTCCTAATTGATATCTTTGTTGCTGTGCTTTTCGAAAATTGAAATTAAAAAAAAAAAACAGTTTCTCTCATGAAAAACTATACAGTTTTCCTCATTTCTCTGATTACTATATATCTATGTAATTTTTTTTTGCTTTGAACAAAATTAAATAAAATCCCTGTGAACACAGTTTTTATTACTTGCACCATTTTTGGTACACTCGTCAAATAGATATCAACATCTATGGAGAAGAATGGAGAAATGTGTAAAAATGTATATTTTATATTAATGAGTGTAAAATGAAAGAAATGAGCAAAATAATTCGTATATCATGTGACTACATCATAGATAACCAATTCGGTTTATAAGTGAAAGACACCCTGATCTACAATCCGGTTTTATAAGGATGAGTTAAACATAAAATATAATAATAATGTAATAATAATTACATCGCCTTACATGTGCATTTCTTGCTACAATTCAATAATCAATCGTCATAGTTTTTTTATAAGAAGTCAATAGTCATAGTTCAAACAAGACTTATTGAGCTGCTGAGTGATCTCACATAATGAAAATAGGGTGCTTAAACTATACTATATAAAGCAAATCAAATTCTAAAACATCACAAAGACATAAACAAGCAAAAAATCCACTTGCAAAATAATGGATTCATCAATCAATAACCGCAAACCAAGTGAAATTTTTAAAGCACAAGCTTTATTATACAAAAACATGTATGCTTTTGTAGATTCTATGTCTCTGAAATGGTCAATTGAGATGAACATACCAAATATTATCCACAATCATGGCAAACCAATTACTCTTTCAAACTTAGTTTCAATTCTTCAAGTTCCATCAACCAAAGTGGATAACGTGCAGCGTCTCATGCGTTACCTTGCACACAATGGATTCTTTGAGATAATTACAAATCAAGAATTAGAAAATGAAGAAGAAGCTTATGCTCTCACTGTTGCTTCAGAGCTTCTTGTTAAAGGCACTGAACTTTGTTTAGCTCCAATGGTTGAGTGTGTTCTTGATCCAACACTTTCAGCTTCATTTCATAAGTTAAAGAAATGGGTTTATGAGGAAGATCTCACTCTTTTTGCTGTCAATTTAGGTTATGATTTATGGGAGTTTCTTAACAAAAATCCTGAATATAATATATTATACAATGATGCTTTGGCTAGTGATTCCAAAATGATTAATTTGGCAATGAAAGATTGCAATTTGGTGTTTGAGGGGTTGGAATCAATTGTGGATGTTGGTGGTGGAAATGGAACAACTGGTAAGATTATTTGTGAGACATTTCCTAAGTTGAAATGTGTTGTTTTTGATCGTCCAAAGGTTGTAGAGAATTTATGTGGAAGTAACAATTTGACATATGTTGGTGGGGACATGTTCATATCTGTTCCTAAAGCTGATGCTGTTCTGCTTAAGGTATGCTTTTCTAAATTAAGATATTTTTTCTCAGTCACTTTGATTTAAAATTATATTTTTTGGGCCCTTTAGAATTTTCAATCCTGAAATTGTTGTGTAGCAAAATCATCATTAGGTTTATGTCATGTCAAGAAAAATCTTACTAGGTCACCACTTTTGGATGCAATAACATGAGCAAGGACCAAAAGCATAATTTAAAAAAGGATCAAATTTTGTGAGTAAGTGAAAATAGAATAATCAAAACTACAATTATGTCTATTTCTGCAAGCAATTTAATGATTTTCGTATATCTTAAGAAAAGGTGAAAATGTAACTAATACGTGCATTTCGCGTAACAATATTGCCAATATATAGATAGATGTGCTCAATTCGGATTTTCAACTCTCAAGGTAAACTAGTAAGTATTAGTAAAAAGTATATAAGAATATAAAATGTGTCTAGTAATTCAAAATAGAGCTTGTAATTTGAGATAATTTCTTTTTTAAAGGGGCTTTGTATATAAATTTAAAATGATAAATGGTAAAGATAAAATTATTATTAATAATGTTGACACTAATTTTAAAGGTTTTTTTTCTTCCTTTTCTTTTGTGTTAATCTTGCGATTTTCAGGGAAAAGGGCCTTCGTAATCCAAAGTTTGATCGGGAGATAAATAAAGTCTGACAAAAAATTGTTACATCTAAGAATTGAACTCATGTTTTTCTGAACAATTGCAATTACTAAATTGCTTGCTTACTTTTTTTTAAACTACAAGTTGATCACTAATTTACATGTGAAGTTATGAAAGATAGTTATTTGAAAATTTATTTATTTGAGTCTGTAATTCATTTCAGACAAAGTTATTAAGGAAATTTATAATTTTTCCTCTATTGCTTTCTTTTCCTTTGCAGGCGGTTTTACATGATTGGACTGATAAGGATTGCATAAAGATACTGAAGAAATGTAAAGAAGCTGTTACAAGTGATGGAAAAAGAGGAAAAGTGATTGTGATTGATATGGTAATAAATGAAAAGAAAGAAGAGAACCAACTTACTCAAATAAAGCTACTCATGAATGTTACAATTTCATGTGTTAATGGGAAAGAAAGAAATGAGGAAGAATGGAAAAAGCTCTTTTTACAAGCAGGCTTCCAAGACTACAAAATATCTCCTTTTACTGGATTAATGTCTCTTATAGAGATCTATCCTTAAAATACCAATGGTTTAATCCATTTAGTAGTTTACATGCTGTTATAACAAAATAAATTTATGATAAGCACAACCCACTTGGGTTGGCCGGGTGGTATTGGTTTGGGATCTTGGAGTGTGCTCCTCCTGAAGGTCTCAGGTTCGATTCTCTTAATGTCAATCAATTTGGATGGGCTAATTTAGCTTCTTCAAAAAAAAATTATAATAAGCACTTGATAGATGTTGTGAACTTAATAAAGTCACCAATCTTATGATAATTTGGGTAAGAAAGACACTGACCTTGACTTGTGTGATTTTCTTGGACCTAAATTGTGATGTTTCCTTTATACTTCCTCCGGTCTCAAATGTAAGAAACAAAAAAATAAAATTGGTGGTCTCAAATATAAGAAAAAGTATAGTAAAATGAACCTATTAAATGCCACAATTCCAAGTTTACCCTCATTAAACTCACTTTATTAATGTCTTTACTACTTCAAGACAAGGGTAAAATTAGAAAAATATCACTCTTTATAATGACTTAAATGTGGTCAATCCACTTTCTTAATATGTGTCCATTTTTTTTTGTTTCTTACATTTGAGAGCGGAGGGAGTATAAATTTTGATTTTCGTATTTTGTACCGCAATAATTGCAAGAGCCAGTTATTGATAAAAGAAATGTTGGTGTTTTATTGCTCTTTTGTTACCTTGATACTGAATTATGATTTACCACTTTATATGCAAAGATCAGCATACGCAAGATTTTGACTCATATAGTATGAAATGAATCTAATTTCATTCATAGATCGATTCAAGTGATGAAAACATAGTCTTAAAAATTGGGCCAGACTGGCCAATCAGATCGGTTAGATTGGAAACCGGACACATGATCAGTCATGCATTACATTAACTAGACCGTTCATGCAACTGAATTGTCAGAGTTTTGTTGAACCGATCAAAATCGCATATACTGATGGCTCCGGTTCAATGAAAACAAGCTAGTGCTATTATTTAAAAGGTTTGTCTAACATGTGCAATATTGCATGTGTTAAAGAAACTAAAAGTAATAACTTTACATTGAAAAAAAACAATTATTTATTAAAAATTATATATTTAATATGAAGCACAATTTCCAATACAATATTACTATTTTAAACTTCTTAACATAAGGTGCTATAATTAATTGGGTAGTGCTATAATTAATTGACTTCCTAGCTGTATTTGCAGAAAACACGAGAAACCAACCAATCACATGGCCTTCGTATTACCTCGCAACAAGAAACATTTCTATATTTAATGGAATACATGTTGAAAGTCGCGTGTACGGAATATATACCTATTCTTTTTAAGAACAATTGAGTAGTGGTTCAACAAGTAATTGAATTCAGTTGTTTCTCATATAAAATTATTGACCCTAAAGCTATAGTAATATGGAGAAAACAAAATTCTTTCTAGAATCAACAGAACACGAAGCAGTCATTGTTTAAAAAATGGAAAGACACAAGTTATTCACATTTTATTTAATGGTGAGCCGATTTTACCTAAGGAGATGGTTGGTCAGGTCAGATTTGTTGGTCAGATCTGTCCGCCGTGAGTCCTTCTCCATCTGAGGGGGCTGGTGTACCTTCACATGCTTCGACGTCCAAATCAGTAAGGGAATCAAGAGAATATGCAACTATGGTATGGGTAAGAAGTTTCATACTTGACCCAAGACTTAAGCAAGGGTATATATAGAGGGTTTTTGGCTTACATGCCTTTATTTGGACAACTATCCTTAAGATGGACAAATGTGACCATCAGAGTGGTCCGCTGCATAAGACCTGAACTAGAAGGCGAGAAATATTAGTCCAGACCATAACCGAGGGGGATTTGGGGCGTGTCCATCGAATGGCGTCGTCTGCTCTCGTGGCTCGGGTCGAAACTGAACCCTGTCGAGTTGGGCCTTGGGTCAGTGGGGAACAATTTCCCCCAAGCTATAGGCTAATGGTGCCAGACTATAGCTTAATAGAAGTCTCATGGGGGACCCGCCTTTGTCGACAAGGGCCCCGCCGAATTTTGTGGCTTCAGACGTCAAAGAGTCTCACCATTTTTCGGAAGGCCTAATGAGGTTTTTCAAGTGACCTCATTCCAAGGGCTTTCTGGGCTGCTGGTTCGGTGGTGTTCGAACCTTCGTGGGTATGAACAAGGAACGGTTGCACATATTTTTTGATTTTAACCTACTAGATTTAGAGGTCTGTTGAACTTTTGGGTTCTGAGCTTATGACGGCCTGTGAGCCTAAGACTCTCGGGGAGTGCGTTTATTTTCCTTCCCTAGATACCTTGGCCTTGACTTTGTCGTGACTTTGTTCGGAATAGAAGGTAGGAGTTGTCTCATTTCCTATCACTTGTTAGTGGTTTCTGTCGTCTGATTAGTGGGCCCCTTCTAGTCGGGGTTTACGGGTCTTTGATCCCTTGCTATAGAGTTCTAACACTCATTATTATTACGAATTTTGGGTCTGTTACAAAATCTGTCACAAAATAGTTTGCGACGGAATTTTCCCATTTTTGCGACGTATTCCTGCTGTAACTAAAAGTGTGTTTTTAGTAGTGTTCCTAAGGTTGAATATTGAACTTTCTATACTGCCAAATAACGTTCTAGTTGTCTTCTTACAATGCCAAAAATGGCAGAACTCTACTAAAATCTCAAGGAAAACGTTAATTATTGTCACAAAATAACTGATTGTGTTGTCTGATATCCAAACATAGGGAGGTTTTATAAAATTCCTCATCCTTCGTATGTCAATCATATTTAGTCGCCAGACTATGTGAAGCCTTCACATCTGCTCGTTAGCCTACATTGGGTGACTCAAGCAGAAAGCTTCCCCTAACTATGTTACAAATCGTCGTCAAGCGATCGCCAGACAAAGATAACAAAAGTTGCTCTCATTGACTTATTATACTTTTCCACTCAACTATGATCAACCTATTAAGCTTAACAAATGATGCAAATATAATTTATAGAATTGTCTGGTTAGGGAGAAATTATTATCATAAAAAATCTAATTGATTTAAAAATATGAAAACAAAGTATTCACAAAAATTCCTAACTCTAACCAAAATTGCAATATACTACAACAAATAAAGACTAAGATGACAATAAAAGACACTAACAAGTCTTTCTTGATGAAGAGTTATCAGTACCCGATCATGTCTTCTAATTGTTTTTTTTTTGTTTTGGAAGAAACTCTAATTGATTGTTAATTCGGGGGGCTATATGTTGACAAAATTTTATTGTATTATATTACATTTTTTTTGGGTTCGTAGTATATTCCATGTGCAATTATAGTATAATAATATTATGTCGCTCTAGGTTGACAAAATTTAATTTTGTTTTTTTGAGGGAAAATTTAATAGTACGTAGTGTATTACATCGCAATACATGTTGCAATTATAGTATAATAAAAATTGGAGTAATGTATTAGTCTATAAACCGAATCAAATTCAGAAATAGCACCAAAACAAAATTCAAGATTCATTTGCAGGTATATGGCTTCTTCAATAAATAACCGTAAACCAAGTGAAATTTTCAAAGCACAAGCTCTATTATACAAAAACATGTATGCTTTCTTAGATTCCATGTCTCTTAAATGGTCAGTTGAAATGAACATACCAACTATTATCTACAATCATGGAAAACCAATTACTCATTCAAACTTAGTTTCAATTCTTCAAATTCCATCAACCAAAGTCGATAACGTGCAGCGTCTCATGCGTCTCCTTGCACACAATGGATTCTTTGAGATAGTAACAAATCAAGAATTAGAAAATGAAGAAGAGGCTTATGCTCTCACCGTTGCTTCAGAGCTCCTTGTTAAAGGAACTGAACTTTGTTTGGCTCCAATGGTTGAGTGTGTTCTTGATCCTAAATTTAATGCTTCATTTCATAATTTCAAGAAGTGGATTTATGAGGAAGATCTCAACCTCTTTGCTACCTCTTTAGGATGTGATTTATGGGAGTTTCTTAACAAAAATCCTCAATATAATAGATTGTTCAATGATGCTATGGCTAGTGATTCCAAAATGATTAATTTGGCATTGAAAGATTGCAAATTGGTGTTTGAGGGGTTGGAATCAATTGTGGATGTTGGTGGTGGAAATGGAACAACTGGTAAGATTATTTGTGAGATATTTCCTAACTTGAAATGTATTGTGTTTGATCGTCCAAAGGTTGTAGAGAATTTATGTGGAAATAAAAATTTGACATATGTTGGTGGGGACATGTTCATATCTGTTCCTAAAGCTGATGCTGTTCTGCTTAAGGTATGCTTTTTTAAACTAAAGTATTCTACCTCAGTCATTTTATTTTTGGTCCAAAGATTATTCAAAGACGAAATTATTATTAATAATGTTGACATTAATTTTGAAGGTTTTCTTTTTCTTTTCTTTTGTGTTAATCCCGCGTTTGATCGGGACGTAAATAAAGTCTAACAAAAAAACTGTTACATCTAGGCATCAAACTCAGGTTTTCTTGAGGAATTGCTTAGTTACTAAATTGCTTACTTACTTTTTTTGAAACTACAAGTTGATCACTTTACCTATGAAGCTATGAAAGATAATTTGAAGATTTATTTATATGAGCCGGTAACTCATTTCCCACAAAGTTATTAAGGAAATTTATAATATTTCCTATGTTGCTTTCTTTTACTCTGCAGTGGATTTTACATGATTGGACTGATAAGGATTGCATAAAGATATTGAAGAAATGTAAAGAAGCTGTTACAACTGATGGGAAAAGAGGAAAAGTGATTGTGATAGACATGGTAATAAATGAAAAGAAAGAAGAGGACGAACTTACTCAAATAAAGCTCCTTATGAATGTAACAATTTCATGTCTTAATGGAAAAGAGAGAAATGAGGAAGAATGGAAGAAACTCTTCATGGAAGCCGGATTTGAAAACTACAAAATATCTCCTTGTACTGGATTATTGTCTCTTATTGAGATCTATCCTTAAAACACTAATGTGTACTTGATAAATTTGTAATGTTGGCTTTTCCTCCCTATTTGATTTGGGTCCGGGTTTGGTTCTGTCCAGATTTGTTATGTTTTATGAACTAGGTTTGTTGCTCTTCTCCGATTCGTCCTCCTTTGGTTCATACTGTTGGGTTGATATTAGAAAATCTGGAATTGGTTGGTTCGGTGGGTTTCGTTAGGAGTCATTTCATGCAACTTCAGCTTTGTATTGTTCATGTTTCAGGTTGTTACTTCACTGTTCTGTGTCAACTAATGTTCGTTGTGGCGTCGTTGAAAGTTTGTATACAGTTTGTGGTGGATGTTCTGATCTTTTGACTCTCAATTGTTGTTCAGATCTGTTGAGAGTTGTATGTTTCAAGGTACATGTTTAACTATTCCGAGCCGGTGCAACTTTAATATTTGTATTTGTCCTCGTGATTGATTTTAGACTGTTTTCATATCCTCACCATTCTATCTATTTGATGTTGGATTTTTTGTCTCCAAAGAGTCATTTGCTTGTTCCTGCTGCAGGGGTTGTTGGTTTTTGGACCTATTTCGTGTTGACGGTCGATCAACTCGCCAATCTGTAGACCTCTTATTAGTACTACTTTGATAAAATTAACAAGAGGTTGGATCCACTTGTGTTGTTTTAGATGTTTGTATTATCCGTTTGGGTTGGCCTACATTTTTGTGTGGATTTATTTGGTTAAATTTTATGTCCCCCAATTTTTGTTCTTTTGTATTATTTCCTTTTTTTTTCTTCATATATTATTGTGAGTATATGCGTGCTGATGATTTTTGTTTTATAAGGGTGCAAATTATTTGGGATGTCTATTAAAGATAGATTTAGATGTTGTGAACTTAATAAGTCACATGTCTTGTGATAGAATCACTACCAGAAACTCTCGATTTTACTGCGAAATTAGGGGATTTTGTTGAAAATTCTTCAGGAAATCTGTTTCCTACGGATTTAGTCAAGGATTTAGATACCCACGTAATACCTTCGTGAGTAATTGTTTCCATAGGATTTTAGGATCCGTAAGAAAGGTACATACCCAGGAAATGTTAAAAAATCCGCAGGATACATTCGGTTAGTGATTTATGAATATTCATTCCGTTATCACGTTTCCTGCAAACTTTCTTGCGGGTATTTCAACATGAAATTCTGCAAAACCAACCACATGAAACGTTGCGAAGAGAACAAAACTCTGTAGATAAAACCACAGGAAATGGATTTATTTATTTAAAAAAATGCACTTTAATGCATTCCAGAACTATAAAAATATAAATTATAGACGATACAATTTTTAAACTTTTAAGCGAATATAAAAATTAGACGTGTAGAAGAGAAGAATTTTTAACAATCGTAAATACAAGTATCGTAGTTTTCTCAATGACTTGACAAGTAGAACCAAAAGTATAAATTCATGAATAGTAGCAAATGTTGCGGCTAAGGTATACCATATTGATGAAAGAGACACGGCTGTATAAGCAAAATTGTCTATTCGGGAGTTTTCTGTTAACATAAGCATATTTGGGAGGAAATCAATCACATAATTTGTTAATTTTCTGCTAACGACTGTGTTCTTTAAGCATATTTGGTATGACTACGACCTTTTAAGTGGTATGAACCTGCTAAGAGAAGCAAGGTCTCCGGTTAAGATCCCATTACATCATCATTCATGCAATTCATAACCTGCAAAGAGAGGCAAAATATTTGGTTAAGATCCCATTACATCATCATTCAAGCAATAATATGTCATATATTATAGATAACTGCAAATGACAGATGATAAAATGGGTTGAACGAAAAGAACTTCTATTTAGAGACTGGCGACAAGACGGGCACTCACGTGCCCGTCCTTACGCTCTTTTTATTGCATTAGCGTTTAAAAATTGTGAGTGGTGTTTTTTTTTTTATCAAATTTTAATTTTGATTAAAAGTAAAAATTATGAACGGAGTAAATGTTTTTTTGTTTTTCAAATTATAACAAATCACCACAAAAAAAAAAATTATAACAAATCAAACTAACCATGATTGTTTATTTCAATGAAACCAACAATATAACAAAAAATATATATAATCTAAATTCTTATTTTTTTAATGACACAAAAAACAATCTTTATTATAAAAAAGTTGTTGTTTAAGGGTATAATTGAGATAATGAAAAAGTAAATATTATACAAACATCTAGTTTGTTACACTTTTTAAATGAGAAAGGAAAAAACTGGACATTTGTGTTTGTTACGCTTTTATTTTAATATTTAAATTTATTCTTATCTATTTGTTACATATGTTATTCGTATTGAAAATTGAGAGCATTTTTGGAATGAAAAAGGCAGCCCAAAAAAGCTGAAAAGAGTTGTTTTCTTTATATATTGTATAGATTTAATATATTGCTAACAAATCTTTTTTCTAAAATATTTTAAGTCCTAGTATTTTTTTAGAGGATTTAAAGTCTAATCTTTAACATTATTTTTTGCTCACGTTTGTTACATTTGTTTTAATATTTAAATTTATTCTTATCTATTTGTTAAATGTGTTATTTGTATTGAAAATTAAGGGTATTTTGTGAAAGAAAAATTCAACCCAAAAATGGTGAAAATGGTAGTTTTCTTTATATACAGTATATATGATAAAAGACTTCGCAACCATAAAAAAGTTTTATGGTCAATAAATGTGTCAGTTTCAAGTTTTTGCCATACAATCTTGAGACGTCATTCCAAATTACACTACATCATAACCCCTACTAAATTTGAATGCAAAACAAAAAAGCATATGAACCATCAGGTTACTAAATGTATCTGATGTGTTTTATTATATGAATGAACGATGATTTTCATTAGGAACTAAACTATCGACCCGTGTGACGCACATGTCTTATTGACTGTAATATAGACCAATAAATTATATTTTATATTTACATTGATGTTAGATAAGTCATAGGAAACATTCCCTAAAGAAAGTCATAGGAAACATTGTATTACGATTAAACATTCTACGATAAATTATGACAGGTCAACTTACGTTATTCTTAACATGTTTATCAGTCACTTTTAGTAGGTTTTAGCAGCAAAAAGGAGGAGTATTAGAACGACTGTCTATGCTTTCGGGATATTTGTAATGTTTTCAATATTTGAGTCTATAATTCTAGTTTTCCAGAAACATAGTAATTTTAGGGGTTTTTTGAAGTAATTCACGAAGAAATCATGCAAATTTGAAAATCAAGAACATCTGAAGATTTATGAAGACTAAGGAAGACCAAGAATGAAGATTCAAGAGGCATGAGGGGACTTGCAAGAGGGGGGAATTATGTTCCCAAGTTCCGAGGAAAGTTATTTGAAGACGAAGACCTAAAACGACGGAAAATCGTAGAAATTGGGCCCGAGAAGCAATACCATGCGCCTAGAACATGTATCATATGCCTAGCACATGTACCATGTGCCTAGCACATGGTTTTCACAAACCATGCGCCTATAACACTACCATGCGCCTGGGGCATGGTATTTGCTGCACACTCATGCGTTAGGCATGCTAGCTATGCACCCCGTGCACCTACAAAGTGCGGGGCGCAAGCGTCTTTTCCTGTTTTTTTTTGGGTAAAGCCCACACTTTTAGCCCAAACCCAGGTAGAAATTCTCACTATAAATATCATCCTTCCTCATTTAAAATTTCTAGTTCATAACTAGAGCAATTCAAGAAGAAGGCAATTCTAGAGCTTCGAAGGAAATTATATCTTCTCCATGATTTTCTAGGGTATGTTTTTATCTTCAGTAATTTTTTTTTAGTTACCATGTGTAACTAAATCTTTTTAGGTTAGAGTTCTAAGATGAACCTCTATTTATTTTTGTTGGATATTTATTTTATTTAATGTCATTTTTATTTTATTTATTCTTTCTTCGCAATTAAGATTTATTAGGAATTTAGTTTATTTCTGTAGTAGCGCAACCCTAGATTAGATACTTAGATTGTAACAGGGCCTAATATGGATATTACTATCTTGATACTTATATCTTGATACTAATATCTATCTGTTTAGGAAGTAATTAGTTATAGCTAGCGAAAGATACCGAAAGCGAGTTGACTCTAGTAGTAAGTATTCAGAAGGTGACATTACTAATATTGAGTAAAATATGTTGAACCTATAAGGTAACTAGTTATAATTAAGGAAATAAGTGTCTGCTTGAAGGAAATAAGCCGTGGCCTAGTAGATAGGTAGACCTACAGGAACTTTGGCCTCCATTGCCTTGGGAAATCTTGGAAAGCCAATATAAGTCTATGCTTTCAATAACCTTTGAGGAGGTAAGACCCCACACGTAAGGATCGTCGTGTGACCAGCAGGTGCAACCAAACATTGGAAGGGATACACCTAGTTAACTTCGAGACTATAGACCCCACACGTAAGGATCACCGTGTGATCAACAGGTGTAACTTGACGATTGACTAGGTTAGTAATGTCCCAACGGCCTCATCACTTGTATAGTTTACCTAGAATAGATAAACGCGACCTGACTGTTATTTAGTATCCAACATAATAAATAGGGGGGATTCGAATCCTAACTGCTGTTTACTTTTCTACAACCAAAACACGTTACTTGCTCTGTTGCAAACCGATAAACGGCAATCCATGTGGATACGATACTCTACTTACCACTTTATTACTTGGTAAACTATTTAGTACACTTTCCTAAACCGCACATCAATAAACATTATTTTATTTTTTTAGAAATGAGGTGCATATTACATTAATTATCATAAATCAGATAAAGATACTTCTAGCACGACACAAATCTTACCGTACCTTATTGAAACTGATCCAATAGCCATGGGAGATTAATCCACCACCACTAGCTAGGCCTATGATGGGTGACTACGAGCTAGCCACTAACCGCGACCAACTCGCACATGTTTTCCAACTAGCCAACTCTGTAGCTTTTGACATCACAAATTCTGTCCAAAATGGGTAAAAGGAGAACAAGTACAAGGGTATGGATGTTTAATGCCCTCATGAGCATCTCGTTAGGTTTTATGAAATATTTAAATATTTTATGCCACTAGCCAATGTAACAGAGGACCAAAAAAAGCTTAGGCTATTTGTGTTCACGCTAATAGGTAGACCCAAATACTGGTTGTTATATTTACCTAATGGAACCATTCAAACTTGGGATGAGTTAGAAAATCAAGTTCTTGCAGAGATTTTCCCATATGGCAAAGTATTAGGAAAAGAGATATGAGTTCATTAACTTTAGGCAAGGGGATGTTGAATCTCTCTATTATGCATGGGAGAGGTTCAAATAGTTGATGAAGATATGTCTAGCACATGACCTAAGTGAGAAAACCCAAATAGAGATTTTTCACAGATGGTCTCAAACCTAACACTAGGATGATCTTAGATGCCTAAGCTTGAGGTAATATGAGAATGAGTGAGGCAAGAATGGTGTGTTTGGAGTGAATGAGAATAGTGCAATCTTGGCAAACCAAACTTTGATGAGTAAGAAAATGGAAGAAATAACCAAGCATGTATAATCTCTAAGTATGGGACAAGGTTAAGTTCAACAAGTTCAATAAGCACAAGTTTTGAAGTGTGACTTATGTGGTGAGGGACATGCAAATAAATGAGTGTGGACCTGGGGGAGTGAGTGAGGAAGCCAATTATATCAGAAACTACCAAAAAATGGAACCCTTACTAAAAGACCTATAATTCAAGGTGGGCTCAACATCCAAATCTCAAATACTCAAGTAACAACACCATTAACCTAACGGCTGGACCTTCGACAAACAACAACAAAGAAAGCCAACCATAGTTGTAGAAGCCTTAACCAGTTTTATCAAAGTAACTTAAACAAATTTCTAGGAGAAAAAGTGCAATCAAGAAACTGTGTAAAGGAATGTGCTCGTGATTTTTGGGTATCAATCCATTGATTGGTATTGCACCTTCAATCTTTGAACTTTCTACTTTTATTTTTGGGAAGGGAAAAAGAGAAAAAAACCCTTAGAGATTAGGTCCGGGGGTTGG
>Ga0228711_1008114_pt1 | contig 14891 bp, 5 predicted proteins | sample MedpolnodulmetaG_2_FD_177996 | JGI IMG/M metagenome (GOLD analysis project Ga0228711, IMG submission 177996) | Root nodule microbial communities from Medicago polymorpha collected in Santa Monica, California, United States - brown nodules | ecosystem: Host-associated > Plants > Roots > Nodule...
GTGAAAGAAAAATTAAAGTAATATCTCATTCTCAACTCTCAAGGCTGCTGCGGTGGAGCGTGGTAGGTGTATTAACACGCATATATAAAACAAATATTGAAAATGTAGTACTTTCTTTGCTGTGATGTTGCCCATAGCATCATTATTTTACGTAAATTTTACGGCTTTTGGACTTCCTTCAAGACAAAGAAAGAATCAATTACACGTTGTTGAACGGTTTTGAGCTACCTTTGTGGTAAGTGCACCAAACCCGCTCAAAAGGTTATATATGATGAATAAATTTAGGGTTAATTAAGTTTTTAGTTCCTATAAATATTTATAATTTTGTTTTTAGTCCCTACAAAATAAAATCACACTTTTTAGTCCCTGTAACATTTTCCTTAAGCATTTTAGGGACCAAAAATGTTGATGGAAATTTTTTACAGGGACTAAAAATGCTGATGGAAAAATTTTATAGGGACTAAATATGTTGATGGAAAATTTTTATAGGGACTAAATGTGTGATTTTATTTTGCAGGGACTGTGAATATTTATAGGGACTAAAAATTTAATTAACCCATAAATTTATTAAAAATATACATTATTTAAGACATTACTCAGATTGTTTACACATGTGGCTGGGAGTTTGATATGATTCGTGCATACATTATCCAATGATTTTTCAGTTTATTATTCAACTTAATACAATAGCAAAAATAAGCCACAAATTTGATGGTGACATTTTTTTGTTTTTGAAATTTTCAAAACTATATTTTTTTTATATTAAAAAATCGGGGGACTAAAATTGTGAATCAGTAAAAATATAGGATTAAAAATATATTTAAGACAAAAAATATCACTATTTTCACTAATTATTTATCTATAATAAATGAAAATTTTTTTTATAATTTTTATTTTTAATATAAATTTTTTTTTTTTTTTTGAGGGAATAAGCTCATTTATCTTGTTGATGAAGACGAAAAGTTCACATATAACAAATTTCCTTCTTGTGGCAATTGGTCCTTGATCGTCACAATTGCCATTGTATGCTTCATGTCTCCTCATAGACTCAAATCTAAGGTTCAGCAAATTTCATTTCGTTACTTGAATATATGACAGAAAAATGCCTTCTTGTATCTACCTACAGCTATACCATTCTTATTGTTACGGACATGTCACATATGTGATAGTCAAGAACACTCACAGAACTTGCATTGTTAAAAAAACTCGGAGAACTTGCCGCACATCATTGGGGCTTTCACATAATAGATTATTCGGTTAATTAAGTAAATAGTCCCTATAAATATTCAGAATTTTGTTTTTAATCTCTACAAAATAAAATCACACTTTTTAGTCCCCATAAAATTTTCCATCAGCATTTTTAGTCCCTATAAAAAATTTCCATCAGCATTTTTAGTCCCTGTAAAAAATTTCCATCAACATTTTTGGTCCCTAAAATGCTTAAAGAAAATGTCACAGAGACTAAAAAGTGTGATTTTATTTTGTAGGGACTAAAAACAAAACTGTGAATATTTTTAGGGACTAAAAACTTAATTAACCCTAGATTATTTTATTCAACTTCTAACAATAATTTACTAAGTGGTATTTACCATTCAAAATAAGATAATATATTAAGTGAAAAATATGGCCCCCTTGTGTCCGCGACCATACCTCATTCAGTAGGGACATTATAATATGTAAGGGCCGAGGTTTGAACCACGGATTTCCTACTTATTCACCTTAAGACGTTAAATTCTGGCCACTAGTTTACTTGACGAAAAAAAGGAAAGAATGTTACCTTTTAAAACAACCATCGATGAATATCAAGTAACATACTCCAAACAATTACTAGTATATTCCAAACTTAAGTCTGTTAAACCATTTTTATGAAGTATTGTTCGCTCTAGGTCTTATGCGAGCCATCACAGTTTGTCCTTAGTTAAAAGACGCCTCACTAGGTTGAGTAGAGTGTGTGTGTTCATAAATCACTTGGTCTCAGATTCGCATGCTATGCTAGACTTTTAGTGTACTAGAACTGTAGCCTTCAGTTGAGGCTGAGAGGCAAAAGGGTGTGTCAATCCTCGTACTTGACTTAGATTCTCCTTTTAGTGCAAATTTTCTGACCTCCAATTTTTTTCACCACTTTTCAGAGGATGGAAGTGTTTATAAATCACTTCCTCTTATGTGAGCCCTTTCAGTTTTGTCCATAGCTAAAAGACACCTAAGTGGATTCAAGAGAGTATGTGTTTATAAGGTACACTCAATCTCAATTCCTAATTCCTAAGGAATGTGATTTTTTTGTTGTACCAGAACAAATTCTAACTCAACTATTTGTATATTTGTCAAATTTGTTAACAACAATACACTTTCTACAACATTTAGTCACATGCTCTCAGCGCTTAATGACCTTTTCTGACTATATTCACTAGCAACTTCATCCTCTCTTGAGACACATGGAAAAATATATTGTATGAGCCAGATGGATGTTGCTATCATCAAGCTGAATCACTAAAAATTGACTCTTCTAATCAGGAAGGGGTGTCATTGATGCAGTTAAATAAACACAAAAAGGAAAGGAAAAGAAGTACTATTGTCCCACATGAATTTTTCTTCAAGTAGTACAGAAATAGAAATACATTTAAAAGTAAAGTGGAATCACATATACTGTTGAACATATCTTATAAGGTGTAAGTTTCCAACCAAGATTCAAACATTTACCAATTAGAAAAATAAGAATTTTCTTTACCCAATGTGTGTCCATTCAAAATGGTGCTTCATTTTCTGAACATTTAAACAATAATTACAAATGATCCTGGCCACTGATCTAGAAGGGGATATCAAGTAGTATCTTCATCTCTACATCCATTATATTGATTGGATACTTATCTTACAAGAAAGCTAAAAATCAGTTCTAGATGCTAAGTTTTCAACAGGCTATCCAACCTAGTTCTAAAATGACAGAATTAGGAAAATGACATGTAAATTAATTAATTTTCCAACATAAATGGCCTCTTTTCAAAAACATTAAGTTCAAATGAGATCATATATGCTTGATATTGCAAGGGACCTAACTTTTAATTAATCGATTTGATTTTAGTAAGATCTTACAACCAATGCTATATCTAAGGAATTATGCTAGAAACACACTCTCAAACATACTATTCTCGACACACACCATATAATTGGTCAAATATTCAAACCGCAGAGGCAAGTTGGTGACTGAGCTCCTACATATGTGACTAATGTTCACCCTGTGTTGGAAACATTTAAGCAAATAAAGATAAGCTTCCACAAAGAACTAAAGCACGTCAAATTACATATTGGCAATCGGCAAAGAACCTATGAAATTTTATGTTTGGAAACAGCAAGCGACAGATTGTTTTAAATAAGGTGGTTATGCAGTTCATATTTTCAGTTCTTGTCTTCTATATTTCAATACGAAGAAATCAACTGATTTTTCCTAGCAGTTCTGCATAATATTGTTTGACTCATTATGAAGAGCCTGTAGGAGTAAATCAAATACACCAAAGATTTTCAATTGCCTCTAGCAGGTTTAACACCCCTTTAAAGCTTGATTTCTTCCAGAAAATGTAACTTCTTGAAAGGACCTAGAGCTTGGGGAAAATAACCATTATTCTGATGGTTTTAAATTGATGTTCACAACTGTGGCAAAGTAAAGGGTTTTAAAGCCTTTGCAACCACAATTGTGACTACATCAGCTGCATTTTTCTACAACATCAAGAATTGCTGTATAACTGCGACCGCAATCACGACTTAAAACTCTCTTAACATTTTTTTAATTCTAATAACAAAAGGTTATCAACACAATTTAGAGAAACAGTTCAATACTGCAACCAAGTCCTATTACTAATTGTTGTATGAGCATTTGATTGTACAATTTTGTTACCAAAAAGGACACCATTTAATATTCCTAGACTTGGCTCTTACTTTCTGACAAAATGATGATGTTGCGTTTAGTTATCTTAAGTAGATTATACAAGTAATGAGGCCGTTGGGACGTTATAACCTAGTCGGTTGTCAAGCTGCACCTGCTGATCACATGGTGATCCTTACGTGCGGGGTCTATACTATCTCGGTTGATGCAAACTGAAATTATGACCCCAAATTTCAAATAGGCATCATAATGCTAAGGAAAGTACCACTCACCTCCATAGTCACATTTACGAAGACACAAAACAGGATATTTTCATAAATACACTAATCAGATATTTAATACAATATTTTATAAAAAAAAAAAGATATTTAATACAATATATGTTTAAAAAGCATATTAAATCATAATCTTATTAGCTACATAGAAAAAAAGCTCATAAACAAAACAACAAAAAAAAAAGGGTTAAATAAGGGAAATTAAAGGAAAGAAATAAGAAACTTTCCTTGATCCATTATTTTGAAGTAAAATGTCAAGTGTTGATTTGAGCACCTCTAGCACATGCAGTAATAACCTCACAACCTCTACTATAAGGATTAGCTTGTCTTCTATGACAATTATAATAGGAAGCACCAGGTCTATCACAAGGAACCATATCCCTCTTCAATGTATCATAACTTATGTACTTTTTCTGCATTGCCAAAACTCTTCTATTGCTCTCTGAATCCATCAACTCAGGTTCCGTCAAACACTCTCCAATGGTTTTGGTACAAACCCTCTTTGTGATTACTGCATCATTCATTTCACTGTGTTTCAACAGATTGAGGTCAACAGTAGTTGGTAAGAGGGAAGTGCAGATTGGGAGATAGATGTGAAAGAGAAGTGTTAGAGAGAGGAAGATGGTGGAAGTGAATCTGAGTTGGGACATTGTTTGTGTTTGGAGGTTTGTGTTTTTGTGTTGGATGATGTTGTGTTGTAAGAGATCCTTGTTGTTGGAGGGTCTTAAATTGGGTAGGACAAGGGTAGGGTATAGTACAGGTGCAAATTCAATGGTAAATTAGAGCATCCGAGTGGAAATCCATTTTTGGGTTCTCAAGTGGATCCCACGTATACACATCACTCATTTATAATTTTTTAATAGTAGTATCTAATAAGCACTCAATCATTCAAATTCAGTTCTCACACAAGGTTTTTAAATGAGATTCACTAATCAACTATCAATAACTTTATATCATTATATTTCAATTTTTTAATATTAAAAGAGTGCGGGTCCCGCTTAAAAGTGGGGTCTTACAAGACCCTGAAAAAGATTCTTCCTATTGGGGATACCTAATAGGTATCAGGTCTTAAATAGTTAAGACCCTCCCAATGGAGATGGTCTTAGTGCCACATTACTATCAACAGCCTACAACTAAATTGAACTTTGTTGGATATTGACACATATCGGACACCAAACACACTTTCAATTTGAAATATCAATAATACAACGTAACATACATAAGTGAAGTATAATTCATAAATATTCATCTTATTATTCAATAAATATCTGTACAATCTAGAATTTCATTGGCCTCAATTATATTTCAAAGTATTATTGAAACTAAAAGTGTGATTTTTTAAATTGATATTATGGTGAAATGTGATTGAACTCTTTTATCAAATTATGATTTGCAATACTTTTTAAATTATGTTCACAAAAATCTACATAGTGAAAAATAGTGTTATATTACAAGTGTATAATCACTAATAATTTCCTTAAAAAAAATCACTAATAATTTCTTTGTATAAGTTTTTAGCTCTTAAAATACCATTCCTTGTTAGCTTCTACACAATGCTATTTTTGAATTTTATTATTTTAGAAGAATTAATCGACTAATTGCTAATAATGATTTCTAAAATCATATGTTTGAATGAAGAAAGTGACTACGGTTCCTAACAATGTTCATATATTCTAGATAGTGTTCACATTCTTTGAATTTTATTATTTTAGAAGAATAAATCGACTAAATTGCTAATAATGATTTCTAAAATCATATGTTTGAATGAAGAAAGTGACTACGATTCCTAACAATGGTCATATATTCTAGATAGTGTTCACATTCAAATATTGAACAATAAACCAACTCTAAACTTTTATAGAAACAAGGGCATAACAATGTAAAGATACAAAGGCGATAAATTACAAGTAAAATAGACCGTTTAATTGATTGTGTGTCAACTACAATTTACAGCATTTATTTTCAAATTAGCTTCTCTCCGATGAGATTATTCATGTGAGAGAGTTCAGTCTTCAGCAGGGGTGTTCGTGGGTGGGTTTGAGTGAGGTAAAATAACCACTCGTTATACTATTGGGTGAGTTTGGGCAAACCCACTATTTTTTAGGTAGGGTTGGATTGAGTAATTGGTTACCCAACTCATTTTTCTATTTTTTTAATATTAAATGACTAAATGATAAGTTCTCATAATTTTGTTTTAAAATAGTACTTTACTTTTTAATTTTCTTAAATTTTTTTTTTAACTTATTTTACTATAATTTTATGCATCATAGAATATCAAATAATAAACTTCATCATAAAATACTTGCAACAAACTAAAGTTGCATGACATAAATTTGCATTAGTATCAAAATAACAAAAAAGTACAACATATTAATTTGTAACTCTAATATGTTTTGATTTTCAATATATAGGGTACAATGTGTATGTTTTGGAAATATAACTTTCTTCTACCCTATGAAAATAAAGATAAAAAAAATATTAACATTATTGGGTAAGTGAGTTTTTTGGGTTTGGGTCTGATTTTACCCGAAACCCATTTATTTTTTTGGGTTTTTTGGGTGGGTTTGACCGGGTTTTCTGGGTTGACCAAACCCATGAACACCCCATAATCTTTTAGTCGATTAACATCCTAAACTCGTAAAGAAAGCCCCAGCAAGGTTTTGCAACTCGAGAGTTTACCTCAACTCGTTTTGCCCAGGTAAACTCGACTCGAGAACTCGTACGAATTTACCTAAAATTAAAATTATATAAAATTTATTATATGCAAGACATATATAAGTTAATATAATATTGTAAATAGGTCAATAGTGCAAAATATGACTTAATTACAAAGGCAAATTATGCCAAACTACCATAATAAAACGGTATGCTCAACTTAGCATCAAAATACAAAAATTAATGCACAAAATCTTAAGTTTCATAAGTCTTCCATCCATAAAACCATCCAAAAAAGCAAGTTTCACAAGTTCCTAAAGTTGTTAATAAAACTATCTAAAAAAATAAACTAGTTAATTTCTTCAAAAGGTCAACAAACACCACCACCGCAACCCTAACCAGCAACGCAATCACACATTGAAATCAAAATTTCCACCGTCGGAATCGCAACCCTAACTAGTATGTGCTCCCCTGTTCATGGTTTGAGAACTCAGAGAAGAAAGAAAGAGAAACGTTTCATTTTAGGAACGTGTTACTGTAAATGTGACTATTTAGTAAACGTTTCAGTCTTTGGATTTGTAGAAAAGGAATTGAGTTTTGAAAAATATGGGCCCAAAAAAAGGGCCATTTTTTTTTATGTATACTCGGTCGAGTTTACACGAGTTTACCGAGTGTTAACTCGGTCAAACTCGTCAAACCTTCCGAGTTTACCGTTTACACGATTTTGATACCTAAAAACATAAACTCAGAGTGTTAACATTCGATTTGCGGAACATTGAGCCCTAGAGTCTACGCATGCGCTCCACAATGCATGTTTGCTCCACAATGCATGTTTTTAGGCCTCAAACATCTCTTATTGTTCATGGTCTTGAGGATAAGTTCAAACTGTGTTCCTTTTTCACAATTTTCTGAAAGATTTTCAAGTGCTCTTGGCACTTTTGCTCCTTTGAAGCCCAATAACTTGACTAATCCAAGCCTCTGTCCACCTTTCAACCAATTTGCTGTAGATATGAAGGGATTCAATTCATTCATATCTTTTGTAAGGACGTGAGCTATGGGTTCTTAGTCTTGAGACTTCCATAACTCTTTGAAGAACCCAACTTACCAAATATTTCTTTAATAAAATAATTACTGATGTCATCTACCATTGTTGGTTTGCATGATATCAAGGGAGTGAGTGAACCTAAGTTGAAGATAAAATCATAAAATAGAATGATCAATGAATAGAATGAGAATGTTTTCCAGAGTGGAAAACCTAAATTAGAAAAAGAGACGTAATTATGAAAACTGCAAAAGGGAGGGACAAGTTCACTTCACACTTGAGTGGCAATCAAAATGCATAACAACACATTTCCACTACCTTCCATTCCATTTGTTCTTATATTTCCATTAGACCAAGAAATACCACTCAGTTATTCATAGATAAGTTTACATTAATCACATCTCAGTTAAACTAAAACTGCCAAGTAGCCAATTACCATATCTACATTGGTCATTCTGTAAGGAGGAAGACCAAAACATATCGTTCACTCTATCTTTAACTGGAGCAGCTGAAATCCCTTTGTAATTATTAGGAGACTCTATTGAGGAAGCTAAATTTTTAACTGCATTATCCAAATTCTTGTTTGAAAAAGCTCCTCCATGATAAAATTCTTTACGACTTGCATGAAATCTTGGTTCTACTGATTTACCAATTTCTTGACACTATTTATTTGGGGTGATCTATCTTATGTCACATTCTCATTGTGTATCTGTGATATTTTGTGAGCCAATTTTTCACGACAACTAGCATTTCCAATATTTATACTTTTTTTAACAACGTTGTATGTATATGTAAAATATCTAACGCAGTTTAGTAATGATAATAAATCTAGTAGACAAATAAGATAAGTTCTCTCATTTCAATCAAGTTTTCTTTGCACACAAGAGTTTATAAAATTGATCACTTGTGTGAAGAAAAAAAACATGGATGACTTGCTTAAGGTGTCCAAGTCCATTATACACTAACTACATGTTACATTTATCTTCTATTAAATAAAAAAACGTGGTAATCTAAAAGCTAAATATTCAAACACAAGTTAATTGGTCTTTAAAAAATTCATTAAATATCTTGCAAAGGTGGTTATGGGCCCGCTTGTTTTGATTTTTTTTAAAAAAAAAAATCTATTTTTTAACTAAAAAATCACTTTTTTTATTTTTGTAGTGTTTGTTTCGGATTTTTAAAAAATCTATTTTGTTAAAAAAAAAAACATTTCTAGGCTCAAAATGAAAAGTTATTCCTAGTAGCTTTTCCAAAATCCATTTTTTCTAAAGACAAGGAACTCAAGTGCAATAACTTCAAATCTTAAAAAATAATTTTTTTGATAGTAAACAAACAAAAATAACTTCATATTTTTTTTAAAAAAAATCTCTAGGTTCATTTAACCCAAAATCTATTTTTTTTTTATGCTGAAACAAACGCGCCTTATATATGCTGGAGAGTACAAGCAACAACGAGTCAATGCTAAAAAATTTGCAAGAGGAAAAGACATCTCATCAAACAACTTACCAACGACTCATTATAATGGATCTCTTTAGATCCTACCAGAATATGATGACTCACCTTTAAAATATCTTCTGCAGCTAACTCATCATAATTTTTACATACTATGTCTATTCCATCAGATTGGATCTATCTTCGGTCATTACATTCCATTGGTCTTGCACAAACACCTTGTCCTCAAGGTGATAATTAACTAAAATATCTAATGCAACTGACTCATCATAATCTTTATCTACTTTGACTATTCTATCACATTAAACCTATCTTAGGTCATTACGATCTTGCACATACATCTTGTCCTGAAGTTGGTAATTAAAAGTTCACATAATACTCATTCTTCACAAATTCAATTTTACTCCATTTAAACTTTGATGTTAAACATATTTGGCCCACGACATCTAGCCAAAACCTTAACACCTACATTAGGCGGTGAGTCTTATTCATATAATTCCATTGCCGTTACAACCAACACAACATGTCTCGTGACTACACTCTAAGCAAGACTTTTGATACAAAAATCCAACACTAGAATCTACTCTCGTCCTCTCACCCCAAGAACTAATACCACATGTTGAGAAATATGCGGAAGTGTTGAACAAATACAAACCAATTGTTCAGGATCAACAAAAGAGGAAGACATCACATCTCCACCAAAGTATTAGTACACAAGTCACTTCTCTTATATATTCGATATTTAACTCATTTATGGTTAACATGAGAGTAATCATTTACACTTGAACTCAACAATATCTAATCATTTTTTCCAATATATTATTCTTTACACCTCAAAGGTGGATTTGGTCATATACAATCTTTTTTTTTTTGGGGTTTATATGTACCAAAAACTAAAAACACTGACACGTAGAGCTTAAGCGGGGAAAAGCTTCTGATGGAAGCAATGGTTGTAAATCCATTTAATTAATTATTCAAATACTCTAAAATATCAGTAAGATAAACAAAATTGCAACAAACAAACTACTTAAAATTTCCATATATGGTTTGGTCCTAAAATTTACATATATGGTTTCCCAAATGAATTGTATAACAAAAAGTGTGGCATATGTGTCTGTGACATAAGAGTGTGTGATAAAGAATTAGTGAAAAGATTACTTACATAAGTATTAAGAATTTCAAAGAAGAAGAAGAAGACGAGTAAATTCAGTGGGGTTTCCATACGATGAAACACTATTGTTGGTGACACTAGGAACGGTGCCGGACCACCACCACCCGACTCCGTTGACAAACCCCTCCATAATATAGGTACGATTTTTTTTTTTGGTGGATGCGGCCTTACATATATTATGCATTGTCCCTGTCAACTTAGTTAAACTCACGAGGACAAGTACGATCTTCTTTAATATGGTTCCAAATAAAAGAGACAAATAAAAAGAATCTCTCAGATATTAATCAACTTAGAATTTCCTGTCCTTGCACCCAGATGACTTCTTATTGCTTCTTTCACAAGATTGCACCATTTTAGGTTTTTTATTTGCGTGGCAATTATCAATCCTTTCACAAAAAAGAAAGATTTTTTTTCTTCTTCCATATATAATGCAATATTTCTAACAATCGAGCTATATTCCAAGCACGGTTTTAAAACAAATGATAACAAAATACAATAATTTTGACAAAAATATGAGACCATATACCCACCATTTATTTATACTCCATTTTTCGTTTTTTTTTCCGAGTAAGCCAATAAATTGATCCATATCTTTGTAAGCTATTCTCAAACTAATCAATTACTCTATTAATATTTCAAACTAATCACCGTCTTTGTCAAACATTTCTTAGTTAGGTCTTTGTCTTTTTTTTTTGAAGGAGCCAAAATGTAGCAACTCCCTTGACTTTATGTTTTTGTCACATGTCGTTTGATAGAAGGACTATTCTAAAACGATTGACAAAGACAAATACTAATTTAAAATAGGGTCATGTTAACTTGTGCCCTTAGGGCACATGATGAGAAACTTAAAAGTAGAAATATTCTCTCAAATTTTGTGCATTCTATTTATTATAAATTCAAAAATTAAATTGAATGGACATATTCCAACAAAAAGTTACTATGTTGGGTTACTTATCTTGTGTCTTAAGAGCACAAGTTAACATTTCCCTTTAAAATATTAACTGAGTCATAGTCTAATTTAAGAGTGACTTATATAGACAATGACTTATATAGTCAATGACCAGTTTAATGGTTTACTTTTTTTTTCTTTCTCCCCTTTCCTACAACTCAGACTACATACTCTCTTCTCTTCTGTGCCACCATCATTGACTTTTTACGGTTCTAGTGAAGGAGTATAATTTATTTTCAAAATTTCATGATCAATCTACTTTTTTTAAGGCAATCTACATATTACTATGCTCCTGATCTAAAAAAAACATGCCGAAAATTTAATTTGAGAGAGAACCACTTACTTAGAAAAAACAATTGAAAAGTACCGCCACTTCCTCTTTTAATTCATGTTAATTTATTCTCATAAATTTAGTCAACAATTCGGTTTTTTTAAGTAGTATAGACTCTGACGATGTAAGTAGCATTAAAAAGTAAAACTTCTTTCATTAATTGTGGAATATGCATGGGTTATTCTACTGTTAATTTAGAAGTAAGACTCAAATTGATCCAAATAGCTAAATTAAATTAAAGATCATAAATCCATCGCCACCTCCTCTTTTAATTCGGTTTATGCTCATAAATTCAATCCACGGTTCGTATTCTTTTAAGCAGTAATAGACATTGGACAGTGTGCGTAGCATTTAAACATTCCTTGATTAGTTCTGGAAAATGCATAGGTTATTCTACTGTTCTTTGCAAATTCCTTGTAACGGTTTTGTTTTGTTTTGTTTAAACCATAGTATAAACCTAAAATTAAATGCCATTATTGCTAATTCTACAATTTTCCTCCATCACTTTTGCTCTTACATTATATAAATAGTCGTTCTTTCTCTAAATTTCACTAAAACAGCATTCTAGTTTAACACTTAGATTTAATCACCATTTCTAGAAATATTAGTTTTTCCTTGTTTCAAATATGAAACTCTTGTTTGTTCTTTATCTAATGTTTCTCTTTGTTTCACCTATCTTATGCTTTAGATTAGTAAATCGCAGATCATATGTTCAAAAATCCTTCAATGTTGTTAATTATGGTGCTAAGGGTGACGGCAACACTGATGATTCAAATGTATATTTTTTATTTTAGATTAATTTTCTTAATGTTATTATATTTATTGATATATTTCTTATGATACAAAGTTTCTCAAAATCTAAAACAATTTTTAAACTTTTATGTAAAAAGGCTTTTTTGAAAGCATGGCAAGATGTGTGTGGTTCAAATCAAGGTACTCCAACACTTATTATACCTGGAGGCAAAAAATTTATGTTGCAACCTTCGTCATTCCGAGGACCTTGCAAATCCTCAACCGTTAAGATTATGGTATGTTATAAATGAATTAACAATTTAGTTACATATGCATGACTAGGAGAAATACATTTTACTTTCTATATTTTTTTACATATACATTTCTCCATTATTACTTTAATGGGCAGTTTATTTTGTTTGACTAATGTTTATTAATTAATATTATGGTTAATAATAGTATTTGGTTTGGCAGATGATGGGAATTATCACTGCCCCACAAAGTAGTGCAAATTGGAAATGGGAGAGTCGTGATGACGATTCATGGATCAGCTTCTCTCACATAAAAGGCCTTATTATCAGTGGTGGAGGAACATTTGATGGCCAAGGTGCTTCCTGGTGGAAAAATCATAATGACCATGGCAGGCCAACTGTAAGTTAATTCCATGTCTTAAATGAAAACTAAAATGCTAACAATAAAATGGCAAATGTACACAAACACACACTCCGGAGTCTTGGAATTAAAGTGTATAATCAATTATTTAATATAACATGTTTGTGTGCAGGCTCTTCAATTTCTTGGTTGTGATAATCTAAAACTTGGTCCATTGAGACACATTGACAGCCCAAAAAATCATATAAGCATAGCCGATTGCAATGGCGCTTTAATATCTCATCTTCATATAATTGCACCAGAGAATAGTCCCAATACCGATGGAATTGATATTTCAAGATCAACCAACATCATCATTGATCATTCAACCATCTCAACTGGTATTCCCTATTCTTATATATTCATGGGACTTTTTTTCCCTCCCTATCAATGTGATTTACATTTTAAAATTTTCTTATTTTGTTTGAAATAGGTGATGATTGCATTGCCATTAACACTGGTTCCAAATTTATTAACATAACTGCAATTAATTGTGGACCTGGTCATGGCATCAGGTTTGTGTTGATATAATGTTAGTATTCCATCCAACATTGTAGTGAAAGTCTAACCTGTTTTTGATGTGTTGGCCGTGAATATATAGTGTTGGAAGCCTTGGAAAACACGGAGAATATGCTACTGTAGAAGAGGTGCATGTGTCACATAGCACCTTCACTAGAACAGAAAATGGTGCTAGAATCAAGACATGGGCGGTATGAATTGATTCTAGTTAATTGAATAATTAATTAAATGATTTATTGTGGTGATTTAATTATAAATGATATTGCTATTTTTGAATTAGGCGGGAACCGGGTATGCGAGGAAGATAACTTATGAAGACATTACACTTATTAAAGTAAATAACCCTATAATTATTGATCAACATTACGACGCTTTAGAACATGTAAGCGATAGGGTAAGCACAGGAGTGAAAGTGAGTGATGTTACTTTCAGTGGCTTTAAGGGAACTGCAAATGAGAAGGATGCAATTGAACTGAATTGTGCTCGTATTGGTTGCACCAACATTGTACTTGAAAATATAAACATAGCTGGTCTTGGTGGAGAGAAGCCATCAGCATCGTGCAATAATGTACAAGGGTCATGCTCTTCCTGCAATCCAAATGTCCCATGTTTTCATTAGGTTTTGCTTTCTTAGGAAACTATCAAAATACCATAGTTTCATTGGTCTATTGGTTTTTGCTTGATAGTTGTCAACATTAATTAGAATAAGAAATAGGATGTGTTTGTTTCGCGTTTTTCATGATAGGTAAGGTCGACATTTTGCTAGGATAAAAATAGGATGCATTCATATTCTCTCCAAAAAAAATTGTATTCCTATGTTACAAAGTTTATTAGATTTTCTTGATGACAATAATTTTTTTCATGTTTATTACAAGTTTATTACATTTTAGTCAAATTTCTGAGAAAGAAAAACTTTTTCTAAGAAAAGTTATTGTGCACTTTTATGTAAAACTTATTACATCAATAAATTTATTTTTTGAAGCTATTGTCAAGTGTATGATTTTAATAATAAATTACAATTATTCGTGAAAAATATTTGTACCGTATTTTTTTAATATTAATCAACAACAGGTATTTATTTATTTTATTTTTTTGAGAGAACAACAGGTATTTATGTTTACTTTTTTTATACATCAAAAATAAATATTTGTCTCCTTTTTCATATGAGTAAAATTGGGGGAATAATAAGATGAAAGAAAAAGTAAAAAATAATAAAAAGAAAAAAGTAAATGTAAGAATG
>Ga0228711_1008117_pt1 | contig 14885 bp, 11 predicted proteins | sample MedpolnodulmetaG_2_FD_177996 | JGI IMG/M metagenome (GOLD analysis project Ga0228711, IMG submission 177996) | Root nodule microbial communities from Medicago polymorpha collected in Santa Monica, California, United States - brown nodules | ecosystem: Host-associated > Plants > Roots > Nodule...
TAAACGGTTGCTGATTATTAGAACTTTATACGGCTACTAGATTTGTAAATTGACATTAGATTTTGAGAAAAGTAAATAATCGTGCCCTCGTGTGTTTCCCTTCTAGTTGGTAGTGGTTGTTGTCTCTACTAAGTCCTCGTGACTTACTCTTTTATTTTCTATTTTTTTTCAGATTCCTAAGCAGCTAAGTAGAAAGCTACTAGCAGATTCAAAGTTTTCGCAGTGTCATTTTTGGTAGGCTCTCTTGGTTGGCTTCTCTTTCTATATTTATATTTCAGTGTCCATTGATGTATTTGCAGCTATTTGGTAATCTAGGATGTGTTATTCTGAGTTGTACAAGTATGAGAAAAATGTTATTGGAGATACTGGATGATGAAACAGGTTTTTTTAAAAAAAAGAAAATAGGATTCATATCTTGGAAATGTCGAATTTACAGGGGAAACTCTGTTGAAATTTCAGTAAATATTTTTATTGAAGTGAAAACCAAATTGGAATTGTTTTTATTTTATAGTTTGTCAAGTCAAATCAATAGACTTGTCGGGCTAGAATGTTCTAGTTCGTGCGCCGGTCACGATTAGTGTTTTGGGTCGTGACATCTTGTTTGACGGTTTGTTGTATCTCTCTTTCAAAGACACGTCATCTCGATATCCATCTTCTCCTCTTGGAAACAGTAATGGGTATTGCAGTGGAAGATAAGCAGTATTTAGAACTGAAACACGTTTAAAGATACCTGTTTTCTGCTCGATAATTATGTCCCTTTCATAATCTGCAGCATCATAATCACCAACTATAAGAGCAGCAACTTCGGATGCTGTAGGAATATTGTACCTCCTTCCGTCACGTCCCCGCTTGCCTAATATTCTCAATTTCAAATTAGGCATGTCATTATTTTTCAATTTTTTTTTTTTACATTTTTAAATTAATTTAAATGCCACGTCAGATGCCACGTGGCCAATTATGCATAGTCAACATATGCCACGTCAGCACCTAAGTGCCACCAAGCAGCTTCAATGTGCCCAAAGACTTTTTTAAAAGACAGAAAATTTTGCGAGGACGGATTTCAATTTTTTTTTTTTACAAGGACCAAAACTCAAACGAGGCATATTTGCAAGGACGAGTATAATATTTAAGCCTTAATTCAATTCATGTTGAAAATTATGGTTGATTAACGTATAAAAATGTAGTTGAAAACCATAGACTTTAATAGTCTTTGGCACAATGACACTCAAAATGATTGATCCATATTTTGAAGAGTCCTGTATGGATCCAATAACGCTGTTCACAACTACTCTGCTCTCAATATCAAAAATAGACTTATCAAAATTGGATTCCATAGTGATCTAATAGTACTTAGTTAGGACTCAAAAACTTCACCTTCTCATATTTCAACAATTGGTGAGAACCATGTGGTTATGTTGATCCTAATGATCAGGGGGTCTATTATGTTGGGATTATAAGATCCATGGGCATGGCAGTGGTACACGTAAACATTTGAAACTCTTATAAATTATTTGAAACTCTTTTAGATCAGCACATGATCCATGAATGAACAAGACCAGTAAGTAACAAGTTACGCTTTGTATTATATCTCGTCGGAACAAAACAAAGACTTGGTAAAGTACGGAGCAAAGAAAGTTGGGAGCCATAGTAGGGGAGTTAAGACTCAAGAGGACATAGCATGTGAATGGACTGACAACAGTACTGTTTCTGGATGGTTGGCAGTGCATATGGTATATGGTAAAAGCAGAGTCACATCTGAATGAGTAAGCAATACTAATAATGCTTCTTTGTTGGCATAGCTCATTAATGTTTTATGGACCATTGTTTTAAAATTATTTGAAACTCTAATATATTATTTGAAACTCTAATATAATATATTATATTAGAGTTTCAAATAATTATAATTGATTAAGGTTGATTTGGCAATAATAAATATTAGTTTTTTTTTGTGGTGACCGAGATTCGAACCCTGTATCTTGCATATATTATGCGTTGTTCATACCAATTGAGTTAAGCTCACGAGAACATAAATATTAGTTTAGTTTTGACATATGTATCTTTGTTTTCCTTTATTTTTGTTGAATTGATGATATGACGACCGTAAATTTTTATATTCGCAAGAAGATATCGTCGTCGTAGCTTAATTTCAAAGGATTTTCACCTTCACGGTAGAATTTGGCCACAAAAGTATACAGAAAATACAAACCTCAAATTTAAAAGATTTATATAACCAAAATAACGTAAAGGACCCATGATGTAATTTAGCTTATTTTTTAACGTGATTAACCATAGAAAATTGCTTTTTTGACTTCTATAAGTTCCTAAAAACACATGAAAATTCTAGAATTGCCCCTAGCGGTAGTTAAACTACCGCTGAGACCTGTAATTAAAAAACACAAAAACTTCAATTTCTGGTTTACAAAAACTTGAACAAAACAAACTCAAATTCAATCCTAAATTACATCATCACTTAACAGAATTATTTAACGTCAAGGACTAAAGTAATAACGGAAGTGCACAGTCAGAGACTTCTTTTGTATTTAATCCCGAGTCAGATACCTATATGACAGCGAGGTGCAGAGTCAGAGACTAAAGTGACCATTTTCTCTAAATTTAATTGTTTTCGTCTAATTTTACTAAGTTCGTAAAATTTTATTTAGGATTTAATTCGATTATTTTTGTGAAGTTCGTCTATTATATTTATCATTTTGTTAGATTATTTTATACTAAGTTCGTCTGATTTTATTTAGGATTTAATCCGACTATTTTTTGAAGTTCGTCTATTTTATTTATCATTTTGTTAGATTATTTTTTACTAAGTTCATCTAATTTTATTTAGGATTTAATTCGACTATTTTTGTGAAGTTCGTCTATTTTATTTATCATTTTGTTAGATTATTTTTTACTAAGTTCGTCTAATTTTATTTAGGATTTAATTCGACTATTTTGGTGTATTTTTTTTCGTGGGGATAGATTTTGGAGCATCTGTCAGGTCCTTACCCAAGGAAGCCTAGCAAGAATTGGAAGCCAAATATGCCATGTGCCGGGAGATGACTTCCTACCAGTGGGCATAGTGATGTCCAACATTACCGCATTTTCTCGGATCTCTTAGAGGTGGACGATGTGAGGTGGTGTACATATGATGATCACAGGGTGGTCTGCCCATTTCAATTGATTTGCACTTACTCTGGATGAGTGTTTTGCGGAAAGGAGAGGGTGTACCATCACTTTCCTGAGCGGGTGAAGAGGCAATACGGGTTTAAGCAGGACATCCTCAAACATCCATCATATGCCCCTCAGATTCCTGTAGAGATGGTGACAAATGTTTTCAGAGACTATCGTTCTTGGTGCATTCATGAGGCTCAGTGGGGACCAAGGGCTGAGAGAGCATGTCTGCATATCCTTGGCTACATGGCTTGATATGCAAAGGTGTCTCACCTGAAGACGAATCTCCTCCCAGGCCGGCGAACTAGGAGTAGCTTATAGAAGAGGAGCATGCCAGAAAGATGCCTGACACATTGTCGATCATCAAGGATGTCGCTCGGATGTCAGATGGAGCGGTGGCAATGAGAGAGCACATGACTAAAGAGGAGTTAGTGCAGATCTTGGCCCAAATTAGCAATACTGGTCACCCCGCCCTTATGTATCAGATTGTCAGGCAGTGTAGGGGGCGCATGCATCGTAGGCAGTAGGGTTGAGTTTAAGTTGTCTTTTTTATGCACATTTTGACTACGTTGATATATTATTATGACATATTCGTATTTATATAATTTCTTGCGTTTTAAATTTATCATGTTAAAATTCTTTTTAAGTTTTAAATATGTTATTGAATCAATGAATGTGAAGTTGGATGAAATTGATTGAAAGAATGTATGTTGAAATTGGTATATAAAAACAGGTTCAAAGTAGGGAAAAGCCACTGCCATTAACCATCTCAAGGGCACAACGGTAGTTAACTACCGTTTGGACAACGATAGTTAACTACCGTTGAGGTGCCAGCGGCAGTTAACTACCGTTTCGTTCCTTTATTCAATTTTTTTCTTTCATTTTTTAGTATTTTTGAACAAATTTGTTTAATTTTAACAGCATTTTATCATATTCCATCATTATCAATACATTTTAAACAAGATATTTTTATGGCTTAAATATGATAATCGTCCCTGTAATTTGGGCAAGTTTTGATTTTCGTCCCTGTAAAAAAAAAATTGTTTGAAAAAGGTCCCTAGCCCCACTTCATGTCTGACTTGGCATGCTAATCGCTCACGTGACAGGTACTGACTATGCAACCTTTGCCACGTGGCAGTCCACGTACATAAAAAAATTAAAAAAAATAAATATTCTGGAAATTATTTTTTAAATTTAAAATATTTGAAAATAAATTTAAAAATCATAAAAAATTTCTGAAAAAAATCTTAAAATACTTTTCCGAAAAAAAAACTTTGAAAATTAAAATTTTCGAAAACTTTTTGACGAAAAAACTGTTAAAATTAAATATTCGAAAAATAGATTTTTTTAATTTGAAAATTATATATTAAATTTTTTTCGAAAATAATGACAATTATATTTTCAAAAGTTATAAATTTATAATTTTCGATAATAAATTGTAAATTTAAAAAAAAAATCTAATTTCTTGTTCTTTTACAAAAATTTTAATTTTAAAAAAAATCATTATTTTTCAGAATATATCATATTCAAAAAAATTCAGAAAATTATTTAAATATTTTAAAGTTTATTTTCAGAATTTTTATATTGTTTTTTAAATTTATTTTCATATTTTTTAATTTTAAAAACAACTTTCAGAATTTTAAAAATATTTTTTAGAATTTAATATTAGGTGGCACGCCACGTCAGCGCCACGTGGCCAAAACCATGCCAAATCAGCTGAATAGTGGGGCCAGGGACCTTTTTCAAACAATTTTTTTTACAGGGATGTATTTCAATTTTTTTTTACAGGGACGAAAATCAAAACTGGCCCAAATTACAAGGACGATTATCATATTTAAGCCTATTTTTATTAATAGGACAAAAAACTAAACAAGAAAAATACTATTAATACAGTTTTAATTTCATCTAAGTTACATTGCATTCTCCCTAAATATGTGGTATCATCATGATGTTGGGTTTAAATTTTATTGTTGAAAATTTGCGGAAAAAGTTGGGATTGAAGTCTCGTATACTTGGTGTAAAGATTTGCAGCGCCCTTTGAAAATTCAAAAGAATGGATACAACACATGTTGCATTCTGCCTAATGAGTTGTACAAATTCTCCATCAAATTCCCTCATATAAGATGAGTAGTGGCGTAAATGAATGCATTCCAATATATTCTGTTGAACTTAATCCTACAACCCTTCCAACTGACAAGTTTCAATTGGCAGAGGAGCATGATCAAGCAAAAAACAATATCTTAGAGGTGCATTCCTTTATATCCCACTCATCTTATACGAAGAAATCTGATGAAAGAATTTGTACAACCATTAGGTAGAATACAACATATGTTTTATCCATTCTTTTGACTTTTCAAAGAGACCTGCAAACCTTTACATTCAGTATAAGACACTTCAATACCAACATCTTCCACAAACTAACAAGAATTAAACTTAAATTCCAACAAAGACACTACTAATAATGATGCTACCTAAACATAATCCTGTGGCAAAATCAAATTCTTCAGAATATCTTCAGGCGATCTCAGGAACATGCGGTGCTGACGATATATGGAGAACATTCCCCTCACGCAGTCATCGTTTGTCAGCATTATCTTTTCGGTCTGCAAATAACTGGGACGTGCATGCTAAAGGTCCTCCACCCTCCTTGTGTCTCCAGGGTTGAGTCCTTGGTTGATTTCATCCAGTTGATCATTCAGATCCTTTAGCGTGACAGCGACCCGGACATTGAACAAATGAGGGTTTCCACCGTTGAAAGGTACTTGAGCTTTGAACAAATTGTGCATTGTTTCAGATCTACACCATAAGAAATTAAACAATCAATAAAAAACTCATTCAAATATTTCATCAAACACTTGGAGTGCATATTATACATAAACCCTAAAAAACTTAAAAAATATAACATAAACATGCAAACATTTAAGCAACATAACTCCATTATAACAAGAATTCATAATATGTTAATAACATTTTAGATCTACAACATAACTCTATTAACAAAATAACTTAAAATTTTAAATTAAGACTACAACTAAAATTATAAACATAAAAACATATATACCAACTAAATGAGAGAATGTGATAAATGAGAGAGAGAGTGTGATGAGAGAGTGGTTGGATCTTGGTTTTGACTTGAGTATGTAATACACACGCAACTGTAGTTAACTACCACTGGCCTCAGCGGTAGTTAACTGTTGTCGGTTTGTCAACGGTAGTTAACTACCGTTTGGGATAGTTTCGTAATTTCATGTGTTTTTAGGAAGTTATTGATGTCAAAAAATCATCTTAACCATATATCACGCGGTGCGTACAAATAGTGGATGTCCATCTATCATCATTGTAATTGATATTACTGTTTAACCCAAAATAAAGACTTACCTTTGTACCTAATTATAGTGTCCTTTTGAAAAAATAACGAGAAATAAGAAATTTATAAGTGATAATAAATTTGTTTGTAATTACTGTTGTTTTTACAATTTTATCCTTTAAAAGAGAGAGTTAATGTATATTTTCAACATAGTATTTAACGCTGATTGAACAAAAAGATATAAAATAAATAGGGGTATGTTGGTAAAGAATTAATTACTAGAAAATGGTGTTCAAGAGTAATAATGTGTGTGAAGAGTTATCTGAGCAGGGCCACTTCTTTCAATTATCTGCAGTGAATATCTAATTTGAAAATTGAAAAAGTTTAGAACAGTATTTTCTTTTAACAAAAAATTAGAACTATATATTTTGAATTAGAACTATATGTTAGTACAAGTAACAAATAATTGATTAATGGTACGGATGTACATCAGAATAGAAAACGAAATTCTGCTGTGGAAGAAAGACTTTAATATTTTAATGTGAACTTTGTCTTGAAATTTCAGTATTTGTTTCAAGCATTTAAAGAAAAGATTAGGGGAGGATTATTTTTTTTTTTTTATGTTTAGGTGAAAAATTATTTAGTTTAAGAAATTGATGGTTATATGGTCAAATGAGTAGACCAAATGTAGTGTTGGCCAGTAAATGCAATTGCTGGAGTTGGAAAAGAGTGCATAGGAATCGATGACATGAGGAGGAAGAGAAGGAGAAAAAGAAGAAAAAAATTGGGATGTATGGTGGAAGAAGAGAATGTTGAGAAAAATTTGGGTTTGTGACATCAAGGTTTTTGAGTTCAACAGAAGAGGCTGAGCTTTGTTTATGTCTCAAGGTATATGTTCTAAATAGCATCTTATCTTATATTTTATATTATAAAAGATATAAGATAAGCTAAGAATGTTAATTAAGAATACAGTGAACCACCATTTCAGTCCCTAAAGTAGTAGGCATCAATCAGACAAGTTCAGAAACTAATTTGACTGGTTCAAAATAAGTATTACTAATAATTTCAGAGACTGAATTAAGAGTGTCCTAGAATTGTAATTTTAAGGACTGAATTAGTGACTCTTAAAAATAATATGAAAAGTGGTTAACGATGTTTAAAATCGTGGTTAATTGTGTGGATGATAAATGAATTATGACACCCTGTTATATTCATTAACCATTCTTTGAACATAATCAACATATATGGAACTACGATAACCATTCAAATTGATTTCAAAGTTTGATGTCAAATTTGTTTGTCAAACTGCCATTTCTCTTTCCTAACTTATCATCCATTTTGTATAATGCAAATTTTCTTGCTGGATAGGATTTAAATTCACATTCCATTACTAACAGGATTATGTATTGTGTGTTGAATAACAACAGGAGGGGGCAAAGATTGAAGTTTCTAAGCAAAGAATGACAGAACATGAAGGGAATTATGCTATTTCAAGGTTTGCTCTTGAGAATACAAGTCTAGATAAATTGTTGATTAATACAAGACAGTCAAAACAAAGATTAGCTCGTGATTATCGTGGTTTAGTTGCATCAATCGCAGCACGTTATCAAGGAAAAGGATTAAGCATTCAAGATCTCATCCAGGAAGGAACCATTGGACTTCTTCAGTGGTATGGAGGATGGGGTGGAGTCTTTAGTAGAGGAAATAAAAAGGCTTGATGAAAAAGGGGAGGAGGGAGCCTTGGAGGAGAGTGAGGTTGTTAGTAGAAAACTCAAGTTTGAAGAGCTTTGGAGACTCCTAAAAGCTAAGGATGTGTTTATTGTGCAAAGGTCCCGTTCAAGCTGGCTTAAGGATGGTGACGCTAATACAAAGTTCTTCCATAATTGTCTTAAGGTGAGAACTAGTAGAAATTCCATAAAGGCATTAAAATATAATGATGGGTGGGTGGTGTCACCGATGGAGGTTCGTCGAAAAGTTGTAAATTACTTTACTAATTATGTGGCGGATTCTAGATGGGAGAGGCCGACTTTGGATGGGGTGCGTTTTGATTGTCTATCCGAGGGTGAGAGAGGATCACTTGTGGAGCCTTTTGGGGTGGAGGAAATTGAAGCGGTGGTTAGAGATAGTGATGGTACTAATAGTCCGGGCCGGATGGCTTTAATTTCGCCTTTGTCAAAGAATTTCGGTACTTAATTAAAGATGAGGTGAGAATTATGTTTGACCAATTCCATGCTAATGAGGTGTTGCCGAAGAGTATGTGGGCTTACTTTGTCACTTTAATCCTGAAAGTGTCATCCCCCTTGGAGTTGAAGGATTATAGACCAATTTCTTTGCTAGGATGTCTTTATAAAATCCTTGCGAAGGTCTTAGCAAGGAGATTGGCGGGAGTCATGAATGCAATAATCTCTACATCTCAATTGACTCTTCTGAAAGGGTGGAATTTGGTTGATGGGGTGTTGGTGGTGAATGAATTGGTGGACTATGCTAAGAAAGTGAAGAAGGATTGTTTGATTTTCAAAGTTGACTTTGAAAAGGCATATGATTATGTGGATTGGGGTTTCTTGGAGTATATGATGTGTTGGGTGGGGATGTGTGACAAGTGGGTGGCGTGGATGAAGGCGTGTGTATGTGGTGGTAGTATGTCAATCCTTGTTAACGGTAGTCCTACGGAGGAAATTAGTATTCATAGAGGTCTCAAGCAAGGTCACCCCTAGCACCTTTTTTGTTCCTTTTGGTTGCGGAAGGTTTTAGTGGTTTGATGCGGAATGCGGAGGAAGCTAATTTGTTTAAAGGTTTTCGAATGGGGGAGGGGGGTTTGGTGGTTTCTCATTTGCAATATGCTGACGACACTCTTTGTATAGGGAAAGCTACGGTGGAGAACCTTTGGCCTATGAAATCAATCCTTAGAGCTTTTGAGATGGTATCTAGGTTGAAAATAAATTTCCTAAAGAGTTCTTTGGTTGGGATTAATGTTGGTGAAGACTTTATGGATATGGCGTGTAATTTTTTGAATTGTAGTGAAGGGAGAATTCCGTTCATATACTTGGGGTTGTCGGTAGGAGCTAATGCGTGAAGTATGTCTACTTGGGAGCCTTTGGTGGAAAAGATAAATCGGAAGTCGAATGTGTGGGGAAATAAGTATATAAGTTTTGGAGGTAGAATCGTTCTTTTGAATTCGGTTTTAAATTCGATTCCGATATTTTATTTGTCCATGTTCAAGATGCCGGTTCAAGTGTGGAAGCGGATTGTTAGAGTTCAAAGAGAATTTCTTTTGGGAGGTGTTGGGGGTGGTAAGAAGATTAGTTGGGTAAAATGGGACGCGGTGTGTAATCCAAAGTGGAAGGTGGTTTGGGGGTCAAGGATATTAGGGTGATGAATGAGTCTCTTGGCTAAATGGAGGTGGAGGTTGCTAGATGGAGAGAAAGCTTTGTGGAAAGATGTGTTAGAAGTGAAATATGGCCCGTGTGTGGGGAGTTTGTTGGAGGGCATCAATATGGTGTGGCCGAGACATGCGTCGGTTTGGTGGAAGGAATTGCATAAGCTAGGTGACTTTGGTGGGGTTGGCTGGTTTAATGGGGAGATGGTGCGAATAGTTGGCAATGGGATGGATACTAGTTTTTAGAATGTCAAATGGAGAGGGGATAGGTGTTTTCGGCTAAAATATCCTAGGCTTTATTTGATTTCCGACCAAAAGGAGGCAAAGGTGGGTGATGTAGGGGTGATGACGGAGTTGGGTAGGGATTGGAGGTTTTTTTGGTGTCGCAATTTATTTGTATGGGAGGAGGAATTACTCTTGAGCCTTATGGAGGATTTGGAAGGCATGATTTGGTCATCTAACGACGATGTGTGGCGTTGGAGTTTAGAAGATACCAGATTTTTTACGGTCAAATCGGCTTATGAGAAGTTGGAGGGTTTGGCGGTTAGAGAAGAAGTGTGGGACGTTGAGGAGGAAAGGGTGTTTCATAATTTATGAAAGAATCCGGCTCCATCGATGGTCTTGGCTTTTGCTTGGAAAGTATTTCTTAACCAAGTTCCAACAAAAGTAAACCTTGCTTTGAGGAATGTTCTAGCTCCGGAAGAATCAACTTCATGCCCAATGTGTAATGGAGCGGAAGAATCATGAATTCATCTTTTTCTACACTGTCAATTGGCGTACAAGGTGTGGTATAAGTTGATGTGGTGGTTAAATAACTATTTTGTAATCTCTCTGAATATTTTAGTTCATTGGGAGTGTTGGAGTGGGAGGGTGACAAATAAACCTCTCTTGAAAGGTCTCCAGTTGATTTGGCTCACAACTTTATGGGTGTTGTGGAAAGCAAGGAACGATAAGATTTTCAATGGGATTAATCATGAGGTTGACGACATAGTGGATGAGATTAAGGTCTTATCTTGGAAGTGGATGCTACATAGGATGAATACACCGGTGTGCCTTTTTTAGGAGTGGTGTTGGAACCCCCAAAGTTGTCTCCGAAGGGTTAGATTGAGAGTTTAGCTGGGCAGTCCTCCGTAGGTGTGTGAATGTTCCTGCTGGATGTTTGTTGCAGGTTCGGTGTGTCCCACGGTTTTGTGCACAAGTCTGCTGCCTTTTTTTGTTATGTTGTTTTTGCTTTAGGTGGAGGGCGTGTGGGTTGTGTTTTCGTGGATATTTTGGGGTCTGTTTTGTGCATCCATTTCGGTCCTGTTGGGAGTGCCTTCCTGCAGTTCGGTTGGCTGTATTTTTAGGTGTTTTCTCAATTGATGCAGGGGTATGCATGGCCATTCTAAGCATGTATAATTCGACATCTTTTGGTGGGAATTCGTGTTTTTAGGGGTATTGTTGTTCGAGTGTTCCGTATATATGCGGCACCTAATTGTATTCCTTTTTTGTCCGCGAGCATATGCGTCTTGCATTAACTTGTCATGAATATTATTTGCCGTTTCAAAAAAAAAAAACAAAAACTATAAAAGATCAACTTTGTCCATGGCAATGTTTTTCAAAATGACTACCGGAGCAATTTCCATCGAATCTAAACATCATACAATAGTTTCACCTGTTAAGGAATTATTGTTATTTAAAGTGTTTTGATCAATAAATTATTTTACTATGCAATAATTCCATGGTAGTCTTATACAAGATTTAAGAAGTAGACTGTTTATTATGAATGTTTGGTTAGTTTGTTATTTATAGGGAGAAAAGCATGGAATGGTTGCAAAAATCGAAGAGGCTAACAATGTCTTAAGAGGAAGACTGAGGCGGAAGCTGACATACAATGAAAGGGCTCAGATTCTCAATGTGAAATTTCAACTGTAAAACCTGTTTCTGAAAGGAGCAGACAACCAACTTCATTGGACAATGCTATCACTGATAAGAGTAACTTAGCACATAAGGTTCGATAATTTAATTAGTATTGTATATAGAGAATTCCGGAGAAGATGGTTGAGAGGCAGCTATTGAAGCAAGGGGTTGTGAAGCTTCTTAAGACACTTAACAAAAGAGAAGAAGAGATTGTAAGATTATACTTTGGATTCGATGGAGAGACCCCTCTGTCTTTTGAGGAGATAGGAAAGCTGTTGAAACTATCAAGGGAGAGAATCAGACAGATTCACGGGATTGCATTGTCTAAATTGGAACAAAATACTCTTATAGATAGTCTAAAGTTTTATGTTGTATAGAAAAAACATTTTGATGATCAAAATTTATGAATAAGAACATAAAATGAAATAGACGATATATCCATGAGATACGAGTTTGACTTTGTACCCTTTACAGGACCTATTTTAAATTCCATATGACAGTTGTTAAATGACCATTAGTACCCTCTGTTATTAATAATAACAATTTCTCCTTTCTAAATTTCAAAAAAAGGGAAATAAAGGATTATAATAAAGATGTGTTAAACAATTTGTTTAAAACAAGCAAAGCATTGAAACAGAAGATTCCCAATGTATAACTTTCGGAATCATATCAGTTATGTGTTAAGAAAATTACAAACCCTATTGTGCATAGTATTGAAGAATATACAAAGTTGAAGTCAAATGATAAGAAAGTACATAATTAATACTAGCTAAGTAAATCCAATCCTGATGCAATCAATTATCAATGGCAACCATGCATGCATTTGGCTCCTCTAACTCAAAATCTTCATTTCATCAAGTGAGCAGATTTTCATCCATTTATTAGGCCTATTCTGAAAAGAATGCACAAAATATAAAATATTGAGTAACAGCTCAATCAATAAAATGTTAACAAGCTAACACTAACAATCCACAGAAATAAAAACAATATTGGACATTATAAAAAATCTTATTTTGACCTCAGATAAAAAATACTGTGTATTTTTTCTACCAATTTTATCCTTCACTTAATTATTTCTTACCATTTTATCGTTCTTTGCCAATAAAAACGGAAAGACAAGAGTGTCAGTCTTGACGCTATTATTAGGATTCTTTATTAATCAATCCACTTCCATTTTGTTCCATTAATTTATTGATGTTTCATTCTGAACAAAATAAGAAAGCTATGGGCCTCAATAATTTTAAAAAAACACACCCATGAGATGATTTGAAAACTTACCTGAAACGGAAACACAACTTTTCTATCATATTGTGACTTCATCATTTATATCTATGACAGGGATGTGAGCAATTTTGGACCAATTTTCCTTCCTTTTATACCTTTCTTCTAACAATGGGCAATCCGTAATGGACAGTTTCTTAAGAGAGGATGGGAGGCTGTCTTCTGGTAATGACTCAAGCTTATTACATTTCCACAATTGAAGTGATTTCAGCGAGGAAGGGAGGCAGTTTTCTGGTAATGACTCAAGCTGTCGACATTTCCAAAAAGTGAGATCCTTGATTAACAGAGACCCAAGGGAGATGGGTAGCAACGACTCCTTCATCAAGGTGTTTAATATATCATCACCCTTTTCAGTCCTCAATCTTGAAAGCGCGGTTAGATGTTGGAGACCCCATTCCCTAACCGGCGGCGTTGTTTTCTGGGTAGAAATACGAATTTCTTGTAATTTGGGAGGTAGATAAACTCCTTCCCAAAATGACAACCCTGGACAAACTAGAGTCAACCTTTCAAGAGCGGCAAGCGTGTCCATCTTAAGCTTCACTTCAAATAATTCAATTGAATCATGGGATCTGATTCTAAGTGTTTCGAGGCTCGACGACTGAGGTGAAGTTTCTAAAATATAAATAGAATCCAGATTCCTACACTCACATATCCAAAGTGTTTGGAGCGCAGGGAAACCATCAAGTGGAAAGGATGTAAGTGCGTCACAACTACGATATAACCAAAGACTGACAAGTGATGTGTAAAGGATTTATATTTTTGCTCACGTTTGTTACTAATCTTTTTTTAATTTAAAATCCAATATTTAACATTATTTTTTGCTCACGTTTGTTACTAATATATTTTTTTTAGAGGATTTAAAGTCCAATTTTTAACATTAATTTTTGCTCACATTTGTTACTAATCTTTTTTAAGAGAATTTAAAGTCCAATCTTTAACATTATATTTTTCTCACGTTTGTTACTAATATTTTTTTCCAGAGGATTTAAAGTCCAATCTTTAACATTATCTTTTGCTCACGTTTGTTACTAATCTTTCTTTTAGAGTATTTATAGTCCAATCTTTAACAATATTTTTTGCTCACGTTTCTTACTAATATTTTTTTAGAGAATTTAAAGTCCAATCTTTAACAATATTTTTTGCTCAAGTTTGTTACTAATCTTTTTTTACAGGATTTAAAGTCCAATATTTAACATTATTTTTTGCTCAGTTTGTTACTAATCTTTTTTTAGAGGATTTAAAGTCCAATCTTTACCATTATATTTTGCTCACGTTTGTTACAATTGATCAAAGGATAAGGAAGAGTAACTTATATTAATAAAATAATATGGAAATACTGTTTTTTGTGGAAGGGATATGAAAATACTTGGCAATCTTTGTCGGTTGATTTGAGGAGAACAACACAGATGTACAACATAAAAGCGGCTAATAAAAAAGTAACATGAGTTTTTGTTTTGTGCTAGTTTTTTGTGAGTTTGATCTTTGGTTAACGAAGGTAAAAGAGGTTAACAGAGACGATTAGTAACATGGATTACTAATCCACGTGTTATTTTATAATTGGCTATTTGTATTTAAAATTAAGGGTACTTTTGAAAAGAAAAGTCCAACTCAAAAGTGAGCTGAAAGGGTAGTTTTTTTTTTTTATAGATAATAATAATAATAATAATAATAATAATAATAATAATAATAATAATAATAATTTCAGAGAGATTGAATTAAGAGTATCCTAGAATTGTAGTTTTAAGGACTGAATTAGTGACTTTTAAGAATAATATAAAAGTTGTGGTTAACGATGTTTAAAATCGTGGTTAATTGTGTTATGTGGATGATAAATAAATTATGAACCTTGTTATATTC
>Ga0228711_1008125_pt1 | contig 14875 bp, 8 predicted proteins | sample MedpolnodulmetaG_2_FD_177996 | JGI IMG/M metagenome (GOLD analysis project Ga0228711, IMG submission 177996) | Root nodule microbial communities from Medicago polymorpha collected in Santa Monica, California, United States - brown nodules | ecosystem: Host-associated > Plants > Roots > Nodule...
CTTATATGGTTATCTTGTGTGTGGGTGATTTGGCTTGAAAGGAATGCTCGTGTTTTTCACCAAACAGAAGCACCAATTCAACAATTGCTAGATAAAGTTAAGCTTCAATCTTACTGGTGGCTGAAAGCAAATCGTCCTAGTTTTGTTTTTTCCTACCATTCTTGGTGGTTAAACCCTTTACCTTGTTTGGGAATTATTTTGTAATAGGGTAGCTCTCTTTTTAGTTTTCCTGTTTTGTTTCCCCGTTTTAAGGTTGTATTATATTTGATACTCTTTCAGCTGTGTTTTCGGCACTCCTTGTGCTGAAATCTTCAGCCTTTCAGTAATATATCTCATTTTAGCTTCTTCAAAATAAAAATAAAAATTATAAGGTTAAATATGTTTTTGCTCCTTATAAATATGTCAACTTTTCGTTTTAGTCTCTCTAAAATATTTCTTCAACTTTTAGTCCCTCAAATGTTTTCCATCTTTACTTTTGGTCCCTCCTTTAAAGTAAACTCATGTAGAATTTATATTTTTGAATAAAATTTCTCAGAAAAATTCATAATATCATAAGAATTTTCAAATTTTTTTTTAGAATATTTAAACAAAACATGAATTAAATATGAATTTTAATATTTTTTGCGGTTGAAAATTCATATTTCATTTATGTTTTGTGAAAAAATTCTAATTTTTTTTAAAGAGATTCTTACAGTATTCTACATAATTTCATTAAAAAAATATAAAAATTAACTTAAAAATAGGGACCAAAAGTAGTGATTGAAAATTTTACAGAGACTAAAAGTTGAAGGAAAATTTTAAAGCGACTAAAACGAAAAGTTGATATATTTATAGGAAAAAAAACATATTTAACCCTAAATTATATTAGAGCTCAAATAACAAAAGATATTAGTTTTTTTAACAAACAAAGATATTAGTACAGAAAACAAAGATAATGAAAGTACATTATCAAAATTCAAACATCCTTTTTCAATACTCTTATCAGATATAGACCAAACAAGAACAACTCGTACTCCGAGCTTCAAGTTAAGTCTGCCACCAACAATTACAGAAACAAGAGTCAATATTAGGGGCCGGTGGCAAAAATACCCATGCCTACGGATGCCCGTGGGTAAAATTTATCACAGGCACTAGAGCGGGTAGCTAAACATATATCCACGGGTATAATAAACGGATATTTGATTATCCATTATTATATGGATACGGACACGAATTTGATTGTATCTATACCCACATATACCCATACATGATAATAAGTTAAGTAAATTACTAAAATATCTTTATATATCTTATCTTATTACTTAAAGTTTACCTTATTGAAGGAAATTTTACCGCATGCCTAAGATTCCTCATTAAACCTATTTTTATTTTTATTTTTTTAATTCATCTTATTAAGTTCATCGTTTCCACTTCATTCACATCATAAAACATATCGTATGGATTATATAAGAATTATGAATTTTCTATAGGTTATGTATGATTTATGATATTTTGAATGGATTATGTATGAATGTTTAAAAGTTGAAGTTTTTTGGTAATTAAAAAATGTTATTATTTGTACCCAAAAAATAAATAAATTCAAAAATCATGGGTACCCGCATAGTGGGTACCCACGAAGGTACGGGCTGGCACGGGTATCATATTTATCCAACGGGGCGGAGATAGGTATCATACTATCTGCACCCCTGAGTACCCATTGACATCCCTAGTCAATATCCTTATTTACATACAACGGTTGATACTTAATAGTAATGGTTTGGTCTCTTATAAAATAAAATCAATATTTTTCAACTTTTCATTACATTGATTTTTTTTAATTATTTTGTTGAGGCCCATTTGCACTCTATGATTTCGTTTCTTTTTAGTCCATTTTTTTTGTTAATGCACTTTAATAGTATTTAAAATAATTGATGGACATTTAATACTCACTCTAAAGAAAGAACGAATCTTTGGTTTAGGTCCACAATAGTTAGTAATCTTAGATACATGATCAGATTCTATATATAAAACAATAATAAACAGAATCACACTCTTTAAAAATAAAATGAAGCAAAATCACATAGACTATAAAAAAATACAAATTCACAAAGAAACAATAACAATACTTCCCTCAAAAAAAATAACAATACTTCATTTTCTTGGAATTTAATTCACATATTACATATTACATATTAGAGCATTATTTTAATGGAATTAAGAATGAAACAGGGAAACAATAATAGAATGAAGAATGAAATGGAAAATTGAGAATGGCCCTGGAGAGAATAACGTTGGTAAAGGAAACAGCGGACAAAATTACTCAATTATAGCAACAGACTCAGAGAAAAGAGATGATTGAAAAACAACTTCTAAGAGGCTGAGACATGTGACTGAAAACATTACCGAGACTTTGGAAGAAGAAATGGTTGCATTGAAAAAATTATGAAGAGGCCATGAATACTACCAAGGAGAGGCTTTGGAAGTGGTTGATGCATTGGAATTAGAATAGAGAAATGGTTGCACATTGGAATTGGAAATGGAATAGAGATGAATTGAATCGAAGGGAGAGTGCCACCATTATAGGTTTTGGCCTATTGGGGTAAATCAAAACAATTTTTTTTCAGAGGGTAAATCAAAAAAATTTTACAGAAAAAACTGGAAATGATCTATATTACAGGGGTAAAGACATATTAACCCCTTATTATAAGTATGCACAAGTCTATATAAACATTGTATGCCCATGGATTAGAATCAATGAAAAATATAACAAATTTCTTTTCTTTTATCTATAGTTTCTCTCTAAATTCTAGAGTATGATCCCTACTCAAACGGGATCGTATCATAATATTAGGGAGCAAACTGGATTTAAAAAGTCATGTTCCATCGTCAAATTAACTGACTTTTAAAAAAAAATCATCAAATTAACTGACGAAAAAAAAAAATCAAGAACTGAACAATTATTGAAAAATGCTTTCAAAGTTTTTTATTTGTAATTTTGATAATATCTACAACAATGGCATCATCTCACAATTATTGAATCATATATTTTTATTTGCAATTTTGATACACTTAATCTTTTTTTTGTGGTGTTTGGGGTTCGAACCCCGACCCTTACATATATTATGCATTGTCCTTACCAACTGAGCTAAGCTCATCCACAACAATGGCATCATCTCTAGGGGTGTTCAGAGCCGAACCCATAAAAAATGTTGAAAATCGCAAAAAACTGAAATTTTTTGGATGTGTTTGGGCCATATAGATTAAAAACCGATCGGTTTGGTTTGGTTTTTGGTTTATAACTTAAGAACCGAACCAAACCGAACCGCACTTATTATGATGTTACTAGACTCTTATACTACTTTAGACCGGTCCATTACCCCTTGTTAACTTAAACTGTTCAAATCACTCACTAATTACCAACACAACTAGCCAACTACCAAGCGCGTGTTTAATTCCTACTTTTTGTTTTACTTACCAATGACTTTTTCAATGTGTCACCCACCTCCAGTACCACCGTTGTTGATTCCTTCATCCTCTCTGGCAAGCATCACCAACAATCCTCTCATCGGCTTCGATTCTCTCTCTCTCTCTCTCTCTCTCTATATATATATATATATATATATATATATATATATATATATATGGGTCATCATGTAACATTTTCGTGTATACTCACTACTACTCTGATACTCTTTTCCTTCTCCTCAATCACTGAATCAAATAAATTAGAAAGAATGGGTTTCTTGGTCTAGTTTGTTAAGGGGGAGGGATTTCAATATTTCATGAGTGTTGTGCAGCCTAGATTCCCAATTCCTTCTAGGATTTCAGCTTCTAGAGATTGTTGGGATATTTTCACTGATGAGAAACATAAGTTAAAAAGTATGTTTAGGAGGGGATTACAAAGTGTTAGTCTAAGCACTGATTGTTGGTCTTCTGCCCAAAATTGGGTTATCTTTGTCTACATGCTCATTTCATCGATCAAGATTGGAAGTTGCACAAAATAATTCTTCATTTTTGTCAAATATAGATCATACGGGAGAAACAATTGGTAGAAAAATTGAAAAATGTTTGGAGGGGTGGCTGATTGATAAAGTTTTTACCATTACAATCGATAATGCTAGTCCCAATGATGTTGCTATTCCTTACGTGAATAGAAAAATGGAGGATTGGAATTCATCGCTACTAAAGGGGGAATACTTACATGTCAGGTGTTGTGCTCACATTTTGAATCTTGTTGTCAAAGACAGATTAACAAAAATCCAGTCTTCAATTAGCAAAATTAGGAATGCAATTAGATATGTTCGTCAATCTCTTAATCGCATGGATAGGTTTAGAAATTGCAATAGGGAAGCTATAGTACAAGAAAAGTGTATTGTGCAGTTGGATGTCGCCATTAGGTGGAACTCTACTTACTTGATGCTTGACAGTACAATTAATTTCCAGAAGGCTTTTAAGAGATTGAATGAAAAGTGTGCTGAATTTTCGAATTGAGAGAATGCAAAATCTTTTGTTAAATTCCTAAAAATATTTTATGATATCACTAATAATGTTTCTGGTTCAAATGTTGTAACTTCTTCTCAGTATTTCAATGAGCATGTTTTGATATCGACTACCTTCAAGAAATGGATAGGGAGTCCTGACAAACATCTTGGAAACATGGCTGGAATAATGAAAGCTAAGTATGATAAATATTGGGGGAATGTTAAAAATATCAACTTGTTGATATATGTTGCAGGAATGTTAAAAATATCAACTTGTTGATATATGTTGCAGTGACACATGATCCTAGAAACAAGTTTCAATTTGTTGAATGGGGCTTGAATAAATCTTATGAAAAGGAACTTGTTGATTTTTTGTGTGATAAGATAAAGGAGACTTTACAATATATGTTTAATAGATATAAGCTTTGTATTCAAGGTCACTCTTAAAGTCAAACTCAATCTTCTGATGATATGGAAGTGGAAGAACTTGATGTTTTGGAAAATGCATTGGATTTGGAATTTGCGAAAGACACGAGTCTTACTAAAAATATGAATGTAAATGAAGTGGATTTGTATCTCATGGAGGGTTTAGAGAAGAAAAGTCCTAAGTTTGACATATAGAATTGGTGGAAGGTGAATTCCACAAAATATCTTATTCTTGCCCAAGTCGATAGAGACGTTGATGAGTCAATAATTTGTGTTTCTAATATAATATTTGAGTCCGTTTTATTTAATTTGATTTCCTTTTTAGAACTATTTTACTTCAATTGCAAGTTATTTAATTTCAGGAACAAATATTCTAAAGATTCAGTCTTGGAGCAAAAGAAAGAGGATTTGGAGCTGATTCGTGCTTAAAATACGAAGATTGAGAACAAAAATATGTCTCCCCTAAGTCAGAAGCTTGGCACGGCCCGTGCCACCTCCCAGGATTCTCTTTTGCTGCTTCTGCTTCAAGGACAAGCTACCTATTAGTTTATTTGACCTAAAAGCCCGTGGTTTCTTGTGGAACATTCTAGTGATGTATTTCTTAGGGCTTAAGTCATTGTAAACTATAAATAGAGTAGCTTGCTATCACAACAAATCATCTTTTGTTCTTGGAATTCAATAGTGACAATTGTTTTCTCTTAACAAAAGTTCTCCTTTTTGTTACTTTATTTTATGTTCTTCTTCTTCTTCTCTTCTATGTCTATGATGAACATGAGTGAGTAGACTCTTCTTGTCTTGGGATTGTTGGATAAGTCTAAATGACATAATCCTAATCAAACCAACCCTCGAACCCTAATTTTATATAAACCAACTTTCTAATCTAATTTCACCGTTTTTATAATGAATTAACAAGTATCAAACTCATAATACGACAGCGGAGGGTTAGTACTTGTTAATTCATCATCACAAATATTAAGCGAAGGATCGAAAGATGAAGTTTTAATATTGGAACAAGTGAAATTAGACAAGGATTGCGAAACATGAGAATAGTTTAGCAAACCTTGAGACAAATAAAGTTTCGTTCTTCAAGGATTCCAATAGCAATCAACCATGAGAATAGGCGTGGTTGCTAGAGGAACACACTCATTGAGACCGAAAGGAGATGTGATAGGCTTAAGAGAAACTTGTCTTTAGAAAGTAGGTCCAATATAAAATTCCGGTTTATGGTTTGTTTGTGAACGACTTGTCATCTAGATGAACCAATAATCCCAAGACGTTTTTTATTATTATTATTTTCAACCGTAAAAATCAAACCTTTTTCAACTGAAAACTCTTTTCTAATCATCAATAAAAATTAATTGAATTGAATAGCTCCCTGTCGGAACGATACTCTTCTTTTTACTACTTCGGTAAACCGTGCACTTGCGGATTTATCTCATCAGACGTGTTGGCCATGCCTATTTCTACTGTTGCTTCAAAGTCTGCTTTTAGCACCAGAGGTAGAGTGATAAATTGTTATAGCAGCTATCTTACACCAAAGATATTTGAAGCTTTAGTTTGTGCCCAAAATTGGTGTTGATCCGCTCTAATTGCGTCAGATGTTGAAGATCTTTCGGAGGACTTAGAACAACTGGAATTAGGTAATTTTCTCTTTCTTATTGCTAAATTTCTTATGGTCTTAAGTTTATTATTGTTGTTTATTTTTTCTTTCTTTCTCATGAATATTGATTTATGTATTTGTGTATTTTGTACATTTTAGATCTTGCTTCAATACCACAGCTGACTGAAGAGATGTCTGATATTGAATCTAATTAATGTTTGGCTGGATGAAATTGTTAATTCTGTTTGAAATCGTGTCAAATCTGTTATGGTATGATCTTGTGGACTTGATTTAATTCTAACATTGTTGATTTTAAATTGCAATAGAAATTGTGCATAATACTTATTAAATTTCTTGCTGATTTTGGCTTTGCAGTGAAAAGGTTGAGAATGCTGGATGGATGGACTAGTTAACTTTGGATTTTTGGCTGGATGGACTAGTTAACTTTGGATTTTGTTTTGCTTGATGATAATTGTAACTTGAAACTTTTTGATTCTGGTTTAAGTATTCTTACTTTTTGTGGTACTCCTTATGTTACTCCTGAGGTTTTGGTTAGTTAAGGTTGTGATGGTACTAAGGTTGATTTTTGATCTTGTGGTGTTATTTGGTTTGTTTTGATGACTGATTATTTGCCTTTTATAATCAAAATGATATGGCATTTGTTCCCTAATAATTGCATGGATAGAATTTGTTTTTATTGCTACATGCTACAAAAGTTTATTTACAATTGCATGATATCTGCTTAATATATTGTTATAGGGTATATAATTATATGAAAGAAAAAGTTTTTGTATATGTATATTGAATGTTATATGTATACAATATATAATCTATGAAAAAAAAATCCTACAACTTATAAAATTAGGAAAGAATTTTCTACAATCTAATATACGAAAGAAAAAAGAAATTGCTATAAATTGTGCTCGTGTAGTTCTATGCTTTATATGTGTACAACAAGGAAAAAGCTTCTCTAAAAGGTTACAAAAAAATTATACCCATGATTGATTTTCCTTGGAATAGCACACGTCAATTTTATTTCATGGAATGTTTAACAATTGTGTTTGGTTGATAATTTATTTTCTTGGGAATACTAATTTAAAGAAATGATATAATTATCAAAACACCTTTATTATCTAATACAGATGTGGCACACATATTGGTTATAATGTGTAGTGGCCTTGCGGTTATTTAAAGGCTATAAATGGCCTTTTAAAAAAGAGAGAAAGTTAACCGCTAGGAATTACTTATTCCATCCCTTTTTGCCGGGAATGAAAATGGGGTAATGAATGAAAATGGGGTAATGCAGTTGAAAAAAAGTTCCTTGGAATAACTAATTCCTTGGAATATTTTTGTGAGCATGTCCACCAAACATGGGAATAAATCATTCCCATCCTAAATTCCTGGGAATTAAATTTTTGGAGGTGAAACAAACGGCCCTTAAGAGCATTACTATCACTTATTTACAATTTTGATAACCGAAAACCGATCCAAATTAAACCACGTTACATTGGATCAGATCGGTTCGGGTTTTTTTAAGCACCAACCGAACCGAGCCACATATATTTAATTTTTTTGGATCGGATCACTCCTTGTCTCATAATCAAGCCGAACGTACCGCGAACACCCCTAATCATCTCACATATTCAAACTAATTTTTTTACTCGAGGTAAGTGCAAAATTTTATATAGTAGACCCGCCTTTATATGAGGAAAATATGTTGGTAACATTACGTTTTTGTAACATTGATAACTTTATTGTATTTAACTGATAAAAAATTGGTTAAAATAAATTATTTGATGGGAGATAATGATTGATTATGAAAGAGATAGAGACAAAATCACATCAATGTACTTTCCAAACACATACATCCTTTTATATGTACACATCAATATTTGTGTAAATGAATATAATATTTCAGTGTAAGAGAAAGATTATCACAATCTAATAAATAGTTTTTTAGCCATTCAAGTTCACTAATTACACTTCCGGTGTCACAAATTGCTGAAAAAACAGTATTCGAAGGAACAATGTAAATAAAAATAAACTCTAACTTTTGAGGGTTTACTGTCTTTATTTTGATCCGTAGATAAAGTGACAAACACAATTAAAATGTATACAAAAGTGTAAAATTTCTTGTTCAATATAACAATATCAGCATTTGGGGTTTGAAACATATTTGATTCTAGTGGGTGTTTTAGGTTCGAACTAGATCTGATTTTGGAATTGTTAAGGTCGTGTCTTTGGTATGATGGGGTTCTCGTTTACCTCAAGTGTGGTCGTGATTTAGTTGGTTCTATATATCTGAGTCAATCTCAAAGTTGGATGGGAGGTGTTGGTGTTTTGTGCAGAGGTTGTTGATTGGCTTTGGGGATTTTGTTTTGGTCGTGGTTGTTATGGAGAGGTCTAGTGTTTTTGATTTTTTCGTATTAGAGAGTTCATGATGTGTCACTTGTTTTGTCTCATAAGAGGTGTTACAATCCCAAAGTTTGTTTGTCAAGAAAATTGTTGTGTATCAACTTGTGTCGGAAAATATGTGTCTATTGTAAGTGGATGTGGCTACTGTCTCTTTTTGCTTTGGCAAGGGAGGGGGTCTGTTAATGGATGATGCAAAGGAGTTTATTTGAATTTGGGGTATGTTTGGTCTACTAAAATATGAAGGACATGACATGACAACTTTAGTTTTAAAGTGTTTGATTTGTAAAATTGTTTCATGGACAAGACAAACTGGAGGCAAGGGATATGAAAAAAGTTGAAATTATTGTCCCTCACTAAACCACAACACAACTTTTTTTATCTCAAGTACAAGTTTTCTAAATACCATTTTCTCAATAAAAAAAAGTTTTCTAAATACCAAAATAACATTTGGTCCATCGAAAATCGTATAAGTGCAAAAATTGTTCAATACAATAAAAGTATGTCATACGTTGTTTTGCCTTGTGTTATGTTGTTATGTCTTGTGTTGTTTTGTCTAGTACTTACTTTTTAGCAGATCAAATGCACCCTTGAGGTTGTCGTTATGGTTGATTTGTGGAGGTTTAGTGTTCATGTTGTTGTTGTATTGGATTTTTTTTTCCGTTTTAGTTCTTGCTGGGTAGGGACTTTGTGGCTAGGGTTGGTCATTGCTTTTTATTTTATTTTTCAGTGGGAAGCTTGAGACTTGGGTTTTTGTGACGTTGTGGAAATGGATATTAAGTTTGTTGAAGGTGGCTCCATGCTTATTGTATGAATAAATGTGGGATCCTGTCGATTGCATCAATTAGTCGTTTCCAAAACTGGTGTTGGTTTGGAAAGTGTGTTGTCCTGATGAGCCCTTAGGTGTGGAGGGCGACATTTTATTTCTTTGGTGTTGTGTTGAGTTGATTTTCAGGCTCAGGTGGTATTGTGTGTTTTTGGTTGGGTGTGTTTTTGGTTGGGTGTGTTTTTTTTTGCCATTGGATAGTCTTTAATTCAATGGGTAGCCGGTTAGGTATTTGGGTGGGCAACTTGGGATATTAAGGCTCTTTTGATGCTGTGTAGTGGTCTTTGATTGTGCCTACTGGTTGTTTAGTTTTTTATTTACCTATTAGTTACAGGGGTGTAGTTTTCCATGGCTTGTTGCTAGGTACAACTTGTGCTCTAGTTTGAGTGTTTTAAAATATTTTGCCTTAACCAATTTGGGTTGGTCTAAGGTGTTGCCTTGGGACCTTGGAGTGTGCATCTCTCAGGGTCTCACGTTTATTTCTTCACGGTGCTAATTTCGGTGGGTTAATTTTGTTTCTTAAAAAAAAAACTCTTTTTTTTCCTTTTAAAAAATCAATATATATCAACATTGTTGTTTGAGGTAGACTTACCAAACAAATTTTTTTTTTATTCCAAGCAAATCACTAGTTAGGGGTAACTGACATTTTTTTGGGGGATTATTAATCAAAGCTTGTATTAATTGATCTAATCTATAAGCAACACCTCAAAGGCGAGCTGACCTAAAAGCTAACCACAATTAAAAAATAAGTGAGACCAAAAAAAAAACTTGAAGATTGCAAAAGAGATAATAGTAGTGACTATGGAATCATGAGATTTTAGTTTGTTTTCTTTTCCCATGGTGACCCTAAAACGTCACCAACTAAAAAACTTAACGATCTCCATAAGCCATCAACTTCCAAATTGCCATTTCATGAAAAGATATCCCGGGTTTCTCCAGAAAAATCCCTGATCGAGAAAAACAAGACATGATTGAGAAGAAACTAGTCTGTATAAAGCTTGAAGATGGTAACCGTCTTCTCCCCAAATACTATTTGGAATCTAAAGTCTTCCAATTATTGTGTATTCCTTGGAAAGATGCCCTAGTGGTTAAAATTTTGGGGAAAAACCTTGGTTACAACATTATGAAAGGTCGTCTCCAAAATCTATGGAAGCTATAAAGGGATTTGAGATCATGGATAACTATAATGGGTTATACATGGTGAAGTTTATGTTAGGCCAAAATTGGTTAAAGAACAAAGCCTTTATGTTTTGATGATAACAAAACATGTATAACTCATGTTGAGAAAATTAATTTATTGCGCAGGAAATTCTTTGTATAACAAAGATCTGCCTCGCGCCAAGTCAACACTCTAGACTACTGGTCAACGCTTTGGACCTTGATGAAACTTTGTGTCATATATAAAGACAAAGGCTTTATATTAAGATTAAGGTCAACTTTGTGGCTCAAGCCTTTGGACTGGGATCTTCTGTACCAGTGCTGGCTCAAGGTTTCGTCAATGATGCATGCAACAAATCTTTCTAAGAAAGGAAACATTGTTCTAATTATGCAATGGAGTAAATTTTTTATAGCATCATTGATGGAATTGAATGGCTGATTTTGTGACAGTGTTTACTCAACAATATATCAGCAACAATATAGCATTCAAATCATACATTCAAAGTCAAGGATTCTTCAAGAACATTCATTAAGCTTCAGATCTATATAAAGGACCAATGTTTGACTGAAGAAGGTGACAACACCTAAACATAATCATGTATATATATATATATATATATATATATATATATATATATATATATATATATATATATATATATCTATATAAGTCTAACCTGTTCCGTTATCATTGTACTTAGAATTCATTCTTATTTATACTATATACCTTGTTTAAGAAAAGATGAAGAAAATCATTAGAGATACACTCAAAGTGTATTGTGCTTAAATTTGTTTACTACTCCTAGAGTTTGTGTAAACACGATATGTTTTTAATCTGTTTATTGTTGTAAATTTAAGTTTAGGAAGTGTTCTAGGTTAAGGTAAGGAAATCTAAGGCTAGGTGTCTTAGTATTGTTGTTGTAATCATGATTTGATTATAGTGAAAAAAGCCCTTGAAAGTACAATTGAACTGGACGTAATCCCGGATTGTGGGGTGAACTAGGATAAATATATGTGTAATCTCTTATCCATTTTTTATTTGCCTTCATAACTTATCTTATCATTTCAAAGAGATCTAAATGCAAAAGGAGACCAATATAATTCAAACTTTCATTTCTTGCATTTTTCTCACCTTCAGTTAGATCAAGCAGCAGATAAAGAAAACAATCATTACTATTAGGCCTTGGTTGATATTTGACCAGTGTCTAGCAGTCACACATTGGTCTCTAGAATTCGTTTTGTAAAACTCCAAGGTTGAATGAAGTCTGGCATGGCTTCAACGATTGGATACCTAAGAAAGCTGGCACCAACACCCTAAAAGTAGAGAGAAAAATTTGCAAGAATTTGTGTTTAAGTGAATCTTACCATGCCGGTGGTTAGAAAAATTTGGGTGCAGGGTCAATAGAAAAATCCCAATCCTACCCAATCACAATTAATTGTTGATCTCCATAAAGGAAAATAATTAATTTCCAATCATACTGATATGTCAACTGATAAAAGGGAAAATCATTAACAATAGTTAGGGAAATATATATTTGATGATTGTTTCCAGGAGAAAGAAAACAACCAATCACCCCCACCTTAATTGCTCTAAAATCTATTACACAACAAAAAAAATTAATGTTTTTGTCTCCTCTAGCCCATCAAAGTAAACTTACTACAACCCACCATAAACTACCTCCCAGACCCAAACCCTATGAAATCACACGCGTCAATAAAAGCAACTGTGACTCTAAGCACTGTTGATAGGAAGAAAACCATTATAAGTCAATTATCAAGCATTCATTGCATCTTTCCATGCTAATTCCAAAAAAAATCCAGTAACTATTTCATCCCAAAATGCCACGTCCCCAACTAAGACATTGAACTGTCCTAAATTCCAAGAAAACTTGTCCCATATCCTGACCTCGCATGCGCCCACTCACGCTGACCATATTAACCCACCTCTAGAAAAATTTCCACTTTTGACCCCGCTCTTGTAAATCCCTCCAAAATGAATATTCAACCTGGAGGGAACTCTATCATTGCTTAGACTACCGTAGCTAACAATCTCGCTTTGCCTACCCAGGGCAAATAATCTTGATATTGATTTTGAAAATTGCGAGGAAATCCAAGATGCTCCCACTCACTGATAGGAGGACATTATAACTTAGCCCTATCATTTTATATGCCCTTTCAGTTCATTTGTTTATTATGGAAGCTCTTTTTGATACTTCATTCATCTCTTGGAATATTACAAGGGGCTTACAATAACAATTCCAGAAGACAACAAAAAGACATGATTAGAAAGTACAAACCTACTTTCCTTGTTATTCTTGAAACTCATGTCCCCTATTCAAGACTATCCGCTTTCTTAATACAGTGGTTGCACTCATTAACATATTATTAAAGGCAATGGGAACTCCGGAGGAATTTGGCTCCTACAAAACTCAATTACAACTACTACCTCAACAATCATAGATTTCAATCAATACTTCATCACCTTAAATGTGTAGCTAGGAGACACTTCCACCAATTGTATGTGCGTTTATGCTAGCCCCAAATCAAATATACACTTCAATTTTATGGATTATCTAATCACTCTCAGTCATACTATGACCTATCCCTAGATGCTCATAGGTTATTTTAATAAAACCCTTCTTTTGAGTGAACAAATAGGGGGAATTTTTCATCATACAAGAGCTACCATCTTCTCAAATTTCATGGACAACTGTAACCTACTCGATTTTACCGCAACTGGTAGTCATTTCACCTGGCAACGTAATAACAATGGCCTTAACATCATCTCAAAGAAGCTAAATAAGGGTCTAGAAAATGTTGTTTGGCGCCTCGCCTTTCGAGAGGCTTTCGTTGAAGTTCTTTTAATGTTGACTTGAGTCTTAGCCGAAGGTTGGACTGGCCCTAGATGATCTAAATTTTTCCCAAGTTACTCTTACACCTTACATGGCATCTAGATCTCAATTGGTTAAGTAGCTACTTCTTAGACTATTAGCTAAACTGCATTTTTCACCCCCCTAAGTTTTAAAATGTTGCAATTTTGGCCCCTTATTAAAAAAATAACATTTTTGGCTCCTTTCATCCCATGATTGCTGAGAAGACGCCACGTGTCCCAAAACAGTGGCCATAATCACATCTTTTTAAGAAGATAAGGGTTCAAAAGATCATATTTCCCTTATGTTAGGGGTCAAAAGAGCATATTTTCCTAAACATGGGGGGTTACTTTTGTCATTTTTTTAATAGGGGACCAGAATCGCAACATTTTAAAACTTAGGGGGCGAAAAATGCAGTTTAACCTAGACTATTTTATTTTCATTTTGTATTTTATGCATAACTAATAAATCTTTTTTTTTTCCTTGTTTTACACATACAAACTTAATTTTCAGAGTGCATTAGATCAATAAGGTATGATAAAGTCATCAAACGGTCCAAATGGTTTCGATGTTGGTTGTGATATATTGAAAAGAAATGTTGGAGAAAGGAATTCAACAAATATTGGATCTCGATGGATGTAATTTAACAAGTTTAAAGGTGGGAATGAAATTAGTCTATGTTCCTCAACAAATTGCTCAAAAAAAAAGTTTAGTAACAAAAACACTTTAAACTTCATATTTTATCGGTTTCTAAAAAGTTGTGATATATTTAGTTCCTAATACATCCCAACAAAATCGGTTCAAAGATAATGGATGCCTCCTCTTTATAAACTACTAGACCATCGACTCGTACGATGCACGGGTCATATCAGCTTTAATATATAAGAATAAAGTATATCACATTATAGATTTAACCTGTAAATACGAAATAATTTAAGGGAGATAAAAAAATAATTTAAGGGAATGAACCAAGATTCATGATCTTTAATTCTCTTATTTCACCCAATTATGCCATTTTGTTTATCTGCTATGACAACAGAACAATTGAAAACTCAATCAAACAACATCATTCATAAAATAAAATAAAAAACTAAGGAAAAATAGAGATCACTTAATATATAAG
>Ga0228711_1008133_pt1 | contig 14864 bp, 9 predicted proteins | sample MedpolnodulmetaG_2_FD_177996 | JGI IMG/M metagenome (GOLD analysis project Ga0228711, IMG submission 177996) | Root nodule microbial communities from Medicago polymorpha collected in Santa Monica, California, United States - brown nodules | ecosystem: Host-associated > Plants > Roots > Nodule...
AACAATGGATTGTTTCCTTTAAAAAAAACAATGGATTGGACGAACACAAGAAAAGAAGCTGATTCTGACAAAAAAAAAAACAACAACAAATTGAACGAAAAACAAATATCAGTTAAACAAGATTAGGAAAGAAAAAAAAATGCAAAAGTCACGAAATCATGCCAAAAGAAGAAAAAGAAACAAGAAATCATAAATAATGATAGGCTTTTGAAGAAAACATGGCATGAACAAGTGACGATAGACAAGGGTTTGAAAAAGAATGACAAATCTCAAGGGTTTGTGTGAGATTGTTGGATGAGAGTAGTCAGTGGCGGAGCCAGACAAAAAAGTTTGGGGTGGCTGCCATCTCGCCATCAAAATAAACTAAAATATATAAACCATATTAATTGCAAGAATCAAACCAACAGTAAGATCAGAAAGAGTAGGTATGCAAAATAAGGCAAATATAATCATATTTTAGGGAAAATTAATTACCTTACAAACTCCAACAATTAGGGTTTGTGGAGAGAGATGGAGATAGCTCTCTGTTCTCACTTCAAATCGACGATGGAGATGGAGATAGAGATGGAGAGTGGTCGCAGCAATTGGCCGGCGGTGGTGTGGCGGTTGTTTGTGTGGATCGACGATTTGTTTGTGGGGCCAAAACTGCTACAGTTGCAAAACTTAGGGGGCTGTTTTGTAGTTTTTTTTCTTAGGGGGCCAAAATTGCAATTTTGGGAAAGTTAGGGAGCTAAAACTGCAATTAAGCCTTTTGTTTTTTATTGCTTGCTTTGTTTATTTCATCTACAGACTTGTGTTCTCAAAGTGAACATTCATTGTGATGGTTGTAAGCAGAAAGTGAAGAAACTCCTTCAGATAATTGAAGGTCACTTTCTTTCTTCTCTCACTATTCACTCATCTTACTCATTTTTGTCTCTATTATGACTACCATGATGTTTAACTTGCCTTGTTTTCTTGAAGTTAAAATGTACGGAACAAAAAACAATATAGTACATTTTATTAGAATTTCATAATCATATTCAAACTCAGTCTAGTAAGAAATTGATTTGTTCTATTAAATGCTACTTTTTAAATCTTCAATGGAAAGCTCAGGCTATAAAAGGTTTGGTATTTGGAACTTTTACCTTTTTTTTTCCTCTTAAAAATATAATTTTTTTTACCACAGTGTACACTATATGAATATGGTTAATGTAAACATCACATTGGTTTGAAATGTTATTTACAGTTGGAAGATAACCCACTATTTTAACATATATTTTTTTGGTGTGCTTGGATTTTTTATATTTTGACCCTTTTGTTCTATAGGTGTTTACCAAATTCAAATAGATGGAGAGCAGCAGAAGGTAACAGTTTCAGGTAGTGTGGATGCTGCAACTTTGATGAAGAAACTAGTAAGATCTGGAAAATATGATGAGCTCTGGTCTCAGAAAACCAACAATAATCAGAATCAAAAGCAGAAGAACAACAACAACAATGTCAAAGATGATAAGAACAAAGGAAAAAAACAAGGACTGGTCAAAGGGCTTGAAGTCTTCAAAAATCAGCAGAAATTTCCTGCTTCTAGTTCCGAAGAGGATGATGAATACTATGAATATGATGAGGACGAAGAGGAGGAGGATGAAGAGATGCGGTTCATCAGGGAGAAAGCCAATCATTTTCAAATGCTAAAGCAAGCAACAGATGCAAACAATGTGAAGAAAGGTATTATAGCTAAGACGAACAATGCTGACAATGGAAATAGTGGCAAGAAAGGAAATCCAAATCATAACATGGTAATGAAGGAAGGTGCTAATGAGATTGATCAGAAAACAATGGCAGCTATGAAGTTGAACAATGCTCATTTAGTTGGTAATGAAAGTCTCAACCTTGGAGAATCCAAATGGGCTAGTGACATTGGTGCCATGATGAATTTAGCTGGCTTTAATGGGAACAATAACAATGGTGCTAATAGTGCTACTGTTCTAGGTGGAAATTCCAATGGTAATGGAGGTTTTCCTACAGGATCCACCGCATATATTCCAAATGGTAGTTTTGTTACTGGCCAATATCCATCATCCATGTTAATGAACATGAATGGTTTCAATAACCATCCGTCTTCATTGATGAACATGCAGGCAAGGCATGCTATGCAGCAACATCCTCAGATGATGTATCACAGGTAACCTTTTGTTCCTCCTAACACTGGCTATTATCACAATCATAATAACTACATTCCTGCAAATTACTCCTATGCAAATGCTTGTTATCCAACGGAGGATCACTCTGTGACACACATGTTCAGTGATGACAATACTACCAGCAGCTGTTCAATAATTTGATGATAGTGATTGTAGAGTTAAAAAGTGAAGAAAAAAAGATGTGAAATGGATCGTGTTTGACCTAAGTCCCACTTTCTAAGTTAGTATAGTAGTTTGACTGTAATTTGGTGGGACAGGTTTGTGTTAGGATGTTGGATGTGTTTGTTTGTTTGTGAATCTTTATCAGTAGTATACCGTGTAGTAGTTGAGATGATGTGGGCCTTTTTATTGTTTTTGAAAAATGCATGTGGCTGTGTCTCATGACTTGTGTTTCTTATGTTGTTATCCTAATGTGATTCTAATTAGCCATGTTTTTAAAATCGAATTGGTTATCGAACCGGTGAGACCTCTGAGCCATGGTTCAAGCTCGAATTTGTACAGAATTCCAACCAAACCTCTAAAATTATTGAATTGTATTCGAGGTTCGACCTGTTGAACTGTCTTGTACTGGTTTTTAAAACAATGCTACTAATTAGTAAGTATGTTCAGATTAAATCGAAGCGTGGTTGGTAAAGTGCATGTTTAGTGCTAACCTAAACATTGATGAATGGGTTTTGTTTTATTATATTGGATAGGATATGGTACATTCTTACTCATAGTAGACAAGGTGACACAAGTTACTGTTTGCTGTGCACACAAACATGATGAAATTGTGTAATTCTAGCACACTTGTTTTAATATGTTTTGTATGATGTTTTAACGTTCGCAATGTTCAGTTCAATGTTCCAACATCACGCGACAAACAGAAATAAAAAACAAGAAAAATAAACGACAAGAAAGTAAAGAACACAATGAGTTTGTTGACCCAGTTCGATGACAAACACACTTACTCTGGGGCTACCAAGCCAAGAAGGAAATCCACTAGTGTAGTCTTTATTCTATAGCTCTCAGCAAACTCCTCGTTTACACTAAAGACCTATGACCTACCCGTATTGATTTCAACCTAGAAACTCTTAGATTTGATATCTCATCTCACTATCCTAATGGTCAGTCACAACCCCTGTGACCTATCAGACCTAAACACAAACCCAAGGACGAAGTTACCTTCAAACACAAACAACTAACACCTTGTTTCACAACTTCGGTGTAGTACACAAGAGTATCAAACTCACACACACAACCCTAAACAAGTATCACAAATGATACAAGAAAGGCTCACAAAAGGTTCTAAACTTGCATCACAAACGATACAAGAGTAGAGCACATGTAGACTCAAAACCCTAAAAATCTAAACTTTTTAGTATGACGACTTGAATGATCAATTAGGTCTTGAAGTCTCCCTTATACACTGAAGCAACTTGGGCTAAATATTCTTGTTGGGCTTCAAAATAAAGCAGATCGGTTCAACTAATCTGCAAAACAAGAATCAGAAATAAATATGGAAAGTCCTAAAATGTCGGAACATTTGTAGGATCGTTCCAACCAATAACAAATATTTCCTAAAATAAAAATACTACTTTAAAAATATTCCACAGCTGATTCCTGTAAAGATATGTGTGTTGCTTGATCAATAAGAAAAGGAAATATTGTTTCCTTAAACAATAAAGGGCGTGCGTACAAATAGGCATGAACCCAGACACACTAAATCGTGCCAGGATGTTGGAACATTGTATCCAACATCTTACAGAGATGCCTAACCACATGTTGGAACATTGGTTCCAACTTAAACATCAAGGATATTTGTTTTACCAATAATGCAGTCAATACAAATACCCAACAAACTGTGCGTGTACGAACAATTTGGTTGACAACAAAGTGCATCGTTGTGAATATTGTATTGTGCACGTTAGGTAGATTAGCACGCGTATGTCACGTGTGGAATGTAATCACACAGTACTATGAGTATAACCAGAAGGGACCACATCGAAACTTGAATGTTGATGGAGTATTATATTTACTAGAATGCTAATTATGAAAGGGTTTTAAGAGATTACCAAAATCATAGATATGAAATATATCATGTTATCAAACAATATTAATTGACATCATAAACGTGTACCTTGAATAGTTGAAGAATCCATGGTGAAAGAGAATTAGGTTTGAGAGATGCTTCTGCCGCCTTACTGATAGAGCGTTATTTCTGTTTTCAGTGTGGCTAACCTAATGGGATAATTAGCTTATATACTCATCAGTGGAGGCAGGAACCTCTCAAATGGACTGACTCACGGTCCGTTCACAATAAACCCAATATAAATACCAAGTACAATAAAATTAAATATTTAATACTATATAATACATTTATATTTTAATTCAATAATTAAAGTAAATCCAAAATATTTAACAAATTATACACAAATGATGCTGATAGCAAGGTAATAGTGCTTATCCAAAGAGAATTTACAAATTGAACATTGTACTACTAGCATTTTATATGTTTAATGAAAGGAAGGAACTAAACAAAGTTAAAGCAGACTTCGTGCTATATTCTAGTAATGAAGCTGGTGGGTCACATGATATTTAAGGAGTAAACCCTCATTTGGGTTCCTGAAAGTGTTGCTCGCTATCAGGCACATTCCTGGATCAATGAAACGAACCAAAAACTCCTCCAATCCGTTAGTCATTCACGTCCAAAATGTTAACTGTGCTGATCTGGCTGCTAGACTTGCCACTTTAGCTGCTGTATTGGCATTCCACGCAAGCAAAGGACTAAATTGATGGATGACCATGTAGGTGAGAGGGACCAAAATGACCATAATTATGTTGTTGCCTTCATCTTCTCCAACACTTCTCATTCCTTCTTCTTCTCCGACACAACTCATAAACTCATATTCTCCAACATCTCTACCCATAAATTTTCATATTCATATAGATAACTCAAAATCAACAAAAAATCAAAACTCTAAATTCTAAATCCCAAAAAAATCAATAAATCCATAAAATCCCCAAAAAATCAAAATCAGAATCGATTTATCATCTTCACCTTTGTTTATCAATCAAGCGAAGAACAACACAGAGTGTAACTTCATCACCACCAACAATATCAACAACAACAAACTTCTAATTAATTTTTTTTTTCTTTTCAAATAACCCCAATTTTTTTTTCTCAGTAGAAATGGGATTGAATAAATGCTTTTGAATATTTATGTGTGATAAGAATCACTGCTAAAAAACCAAAAATTAGTGAGGGATATTTAGTGAGGGAAAACGTGAAATCCCTCTCTAATTCCGTCACTGAATTTTGCGACTAAGGAATTTGTGGGGAATTTTATTTTTTCCGTCACTAATTTCCCTCGCTAATTTTGCTTTTTCTAGTAGTGAATTTTGGGTTGAGAATCTACGACGAATTTGGTGATGAAGGAAGATTTTAGCTTTTAATTCTGTTGTTGGAGAGTAGAGGCCACACATGATGTTTTCTGTTACTGTGATGCTTTGGATAATTTTCTATGTACTGATGGTTGTGATAATGGGGCTTAGACGTTTGTTTTGTTTGTGTCTTGCCTCTGTTTCTTTGTTTGTGCCAAGCAACTCATCCCATCTTGTGATGCTGTTGCAAATTGAATAAATCATTGTTGTTTCAAAAAAAGAATGGGGAAGGGAAAAAGGAAGAAAGAATAGACATAAATTGATCTCCAAATCATGTTCCTGATTGTAATCATACTCAATTCAATTTGGGTATTAACTTTGAAAATGAGAGAGGAGAAATTGAGATCGAAAATGGGGTTTTAGGGTTTGGAATTGAGGTTGTGGTTGTTTGTTTGATGAGGGGGAGAAGAAGAATAGTGAGAATAAAGGAGGGACACAAATGGCTGTTGTAATGTTTGGTATCCCATGCAATTACGTCCATGCCAGTGTGGAAGGCCAACAATGCGAGTGAAGTGACAAATGTAACGGACACGTCAGCATCGTTAACACCAAGTTAACGTTTTGGACGTGAATGACTAACGAAAGAGACATTGGGGGAGTTTTTGATTCGTTTCATTGATCTATGGACGTGCCTGATAGCGAGGAATACTTTCAGGGACCCAAATGAGGATTTACTCGATATTTAAGTCTAAACTTTTATTAAAGAAGATGGTAAGCCATAAATACACTTTTATCTTTATTGGGACCAACTTTCAGAAACTATAACTTTAATAAACGTGGAATTATTTTTGTGAAAGTCCCTTTTAAAATGTGTACGAGCAACTGTCTGTAGAGAAAAAGGACCATTCAATTTTTATGATAATTGTATTTTTTAGGGTTAATAGTGTTTTATCTCCTATAACATAGGTCATTTCCGATTTTACACTCTGTAAAATATATTTTTTTATTTACTCCCCTGTAAAATATTTTTGTTTTGATTTACTCCCTAATAGGTCATTCAAAAACCAGGAGTAAATAAAATAAAAATATTTTATAGGGTGTAAAACCGAAAATGACCTATATTACCGGGGGTAAAACATTATTAACGAGTATAATAATTTCATTATGATGAGATGAGTGGATCCATTACAAGAAAAAGAGTAGATCCATTAATGTTTTTCCTAGAAAAGGAAGCAGTTTGGTTGAAGGTTGGTTTGTTATTAAGGAAGGAGATACACCAGGAGGACCGTATTGACTAGAAAGCATAATGCTGCCGCTGAGTCAAGGAGATTCCATGGACCATGGTCCATGACTCACGAGTCATGTGCAATAATTAATAGACTATTACTTTTTTCATGCTACTTATTTCTCACGCGTTTTTTTTTCCTTTCAAAAATACTTTTGGTTCAGATTATATAATCCGAATTAGATTGTTAGTAATTTTTGGATTATATAATCCAAAATTGTCTTTTACCATAATTTTAATTAGACTTTGGTTTGCTAGTGATGCATTTGCACTTTCATTTTTACTTTAAAAAAATATGTAAATATCTTTTATTAACCCAACACGCCAATGAACATCTAAATAGTTTACAATTTTGTATACACGATAGTCAACATAATGTAAGATGATTCAACAATTGGATTGATTTAATTCTCCTACAAAAGTTATTGAAAAAATAAGTATTCTATGTTTGACAACTAGTGTCAATGATTCCAGACTCTTATTAACTATTATTGGTATTTAAGATATATTTTTAAAAAAATAAAAAGATAAGAGGAATCCAACTAAAGATAACTACACTAGTCGTAGAGTTGTTTCCTTAAACTTAATGTCGTGTTTAAGAGGGTGGAGGAAGGAGGAATATATTAATGATATTTTCTTGTAATGTGATTTTGTTGGTATCATTTGGCTCCATGTTTTGCGGTGGTTCGGAATTTGTATTGTGTTACCTTATGATATTCATGTGCATGATATTCGTATGCATGTTTTGCGATTTGGTGGTTCGGAATTTGTATTGTGTTACCCTATGATATTCATGTGCATGATATTCGTGTGCATATTTTGCGATTTGGTGGTTCACATTTATTTCGAAAAGGACATTCGCCATTACATCCAAGTGTTAACATGTACTTCAATTATTTAAAATGAGAGCATTTCTCGTGTTTTTTTTTTGCAACAGAGAAATGTCTCATGAACATTTACTTGATTTCGTCAAACTTTTTTCTTGACGGTGGCTAAAAATCTAATTCCTTTTTTTGATTTTATAACGTCATTCTTTCGACTTTCCCCTTATTACGCACAACTTATATTTTAATTGAAATTTTTCTTTTACTTGTCTCCAAGTATTTAAGCTTATATTTTAATTGAAATTTTTCTTTTACTTGTCTCCAAGTATTTAACCTCCTGTTTATTTCTTCTCTAGACTCTCTAAGTACAACTATGTCAGTGATGATGCTAGGCTCTTCAATGTGCTTCGTTTGTACATCCAAACGAGCTCTAAAATCCTATAAGGAAATCAAACCCACAAGTTGCAGATAACAGACATGTTAAGTTAATATATACACATAAAATAAGACCGCAACAATCCTTGTTTCTTGCTCTCTTTTCTTTTTACTGAATCCCTTGTTTGTTAGATGGACAAATTCGCTTATTGAAACAAAAATGAATTAAATTGCTTTGATAGGCAAAATAAAGGAAGCTAATTTGCTCAGATAAAGACCAATTGTTGCCAATTTCTTTGGAAATTATTAAGATTACCCCATCTTTGCAGATCAAAATCGGCTTGGATAATAAAGAATAAGATTGTTAGTTCAAGGACAAATCTGTCGAAAATAGATACCTAGACACTATTGTAATCTTAAATTTTCTTCCTACTGCATAACCATTGCAGAGCGAGCAGTGAAGATAATCATCATATAATACAGCGCATCAATCAATTTCTTACGACAAAACTGCAACATACATTGGGAGGCTAATTTATTCGGAAATTAAATCCCAAACACGAACGCAACAATCTTCTCCTGAACTGACCACTCTTTCTGGCTCAATAAAAGTCAAGCCATACACTCCACCTAAATGAGCCCCTTTTATGGTTCTGCGGCTTGATGCTGGCTTTCCAATTTCATATACAATAACACATGTATCAAGTGAACCAGTAGCTACCAGTTTGCTATCAGGTGACCAAGCAAGACAATTTACACGTGCAGTGTGAAACAACATGTTATTAAGCACCACCTGAAAGAGAAAGGAAGATTTATTTAGCTACTGCATTTCAGTAAGTTATGACAAAAACAAGTATACATCATGATAATTGAAGCAATAATGTTACAATCATGAAGAGTATAAGTCATGTATTTCTCATTTCACATAGGAAAATTTGGTATATATAGGACAAACAAAGCATTCAGGCACAAAACATTTCAACTTCATGGAATAGTCATATCAGGCTTAAGTTACCTCTCTGGAAGCACAGTCCCAGACAACAGCTTCACGATTAAGATCAGCTGATGCAAACATGGAAACATCCGGAGAATATCTGATTACACTGATTGCTCCTCGGTGCTTCTCAAGAACAGTCTGTTCTGTAAGTTTATCTCCTGAGATAGAATAAATATGCAGCTTACCATCTTGCCCACCTACAATTGCTTCACTGCCATCAGGTGAAATAGTAGACGCTGTCACAACAAAGCCAAGGTTTACAATGGTGACAATATTTGAACCGTTAAGTAAGACAACCCCAGATTCAATTGCAATAAGAGCAAGCTTGGGGGAATTAAGTGCAAGGCCCAAATCCTTTGGCTGGCTTCCAACATCAACATGCTTAGCAGGACCAAAATTATCCCCTTGTAGGGGAACTCTGTATACCTGCATTTAATACATTTAAATTTAAATACTATCAATTGAAGGCAAAGCCATCAGTGACTTTTAGAATAAAAAGTTTGATTTCCATTCATTTAAATGAAGACCGATACAAATGATAATCTGCTCCCTTGATGGATTAAATTATAGAATCAAGAAATCAACAAGTTGCCTGCAATAATTCTACTCTAGAGCTAGCTTTTGAATATTTATTAACATGTCCTTAGTTTATGAATTGGTAATAATGATTAAAGACTTCATCCAATTCATATTGCACCTACAGTAAATGCATTATTTAGCAACATTTTGTTTCACAGATAATCAAGAACAAAGTCTTCGTTAAAGATTGTTTCAACAGTTGCAAAAATCAGAGGCCTAGATTTAGATTCTACACTTTGATGCAAGTTCAACCTCTAATAATGGAACCAACATACTTGATTTTGCATGTTCTTTCAGGATAATACATGAACAAAACAAACTCCCTGGCTTCTACCAGATGTAGTTTAAACGCAATCAGAAATATTTGAATTTTTGTAAAAATAATTCAGCAATCAGAGTGACATTAGAGGTGTAGTTTCACTTTTATGTTTGATATGGGCATCAATGACAGAACAGCTGAACATAAAATGTATCTGTAAGTTATTTTTTAAGCTTGACAATAGAAGAGCCCATATGATGATAATGATTAGTTATGACACATATATATCAGTTACCTTGTTGTCAAATCCAGAAGTAACAACTTCTTCTTCAGCAGCTGCTAACAATTTGATTAATCCAAATTGTTTACTGTCAAACTTACCACTATAGCCAATGCCTGGAATCCATCTAATGATCACTCCATCATAGCTGCTGGACAAAAGCATCTTTTCACTTTTGTTGAGCAGATTCAAAACAGTGATATTCTTCATGTGACCAGATAAGGACTTTGGGTTTTGATCTAGATCCTTAGCAGAGTATAAACTAATCGTGCCACCAAGGGAGACAGTAAGCAGATGATCATTCTGCCAAAGACAACCAACGAGCATGTCCTCCACCCCACCAGATTCAGGATGTGCCAATGTCTTATGTACTGTTCCACTACCATTCTCATCAATATCCCACACTTTTGCAGACTTGTCAGCAGAGACAGTAAGAACCTGTAATTTTTTATACTTAATTTAAACTAGAATGTAAATAGCAGCACTGAACATCTAAAATAGCACAAATAAATTCATAACATGTTCCTCCTTACATATATGATGTTTGTATGCATGCACATTCATTTGTGTATGTGTATGTGTATGTATATGTATGTGGTGATTAAGCTCTCAACAATGCTAAACCAGTACAGAATCGATTTCACATAGCAATCTTATATACATTTCTGGCCAAAAGAAAAAAGACGAAAATTTTACCCATGTCAACATAATAAAACAGTAACATTCAAACACAACCTCGAGTTCACCTGTTTACTGTCAGGACTCCAACTAACAGCATATATGCTGCCCTTGTGACCGTTCTCTTCAGAAAACTCTCCAAGTTTACTCCCAGTCTTTCCATCATATATAATACCCTTCCTATCTGAGCTAACTGTAACGAATTTGCTCCCATCTGGAGAATATCTAACACAATTGACAAAATTCGTATGGTCCCTGCAGATATAGAATGTCTTCTATGACAACCTGAATAAGGAAATAGAAACCTACTCAACCCAAAATACTTATTTCATGCTAGAACTAGATCCTATTCCAAGATGTAAAGAATTGATAATACTAGGACATATAAACTTATGATGAAGTTACCATGTTAAAACCCATTTCAATCTATTTGACCAAATAATGATTGCACTACTTTTCATTAAAAGCTTACTTGTTTTAGTTGCTTAACCAATGCCTTTGGGGCACTGGTTAGCATTCTCCATATTTTAATACCCTAGGAATAGACATACATTCATTTTTTGTCTATTCAATGTGTGGTTGGATAAGTTCATCTATAATTTGAAAATTTTATCTACTGCTTAATTAGAGAGGCAGATATGCTACAACAGATAATAACACTTACCTGATGGACATATTGAACTTGAACGGTGGACCTTCATAAAAGTTTGCTAAAAAATCTTCTCCACACGAGACAATGCGGAATGGCCTTGTTGGTTTGAATGCACAACTTAGAACCCGCCGCGAATGGCCATCAAAATCACCAACAGTGGAACCTGAATCCCACCTTCAAATGCAAAATGTTTTAAACATTAAAAAAGGGATCAGGTGGTAAAAAAGAGAGAGGATGGAAGCACATTCACCCATGCATGCGATTAGTCAATTCTTCCAAGTAAAGAGGAATTAATCTGACAATATGGCAATTTAAATTCAAGCCTGCTGCAAAAAATATATTTAAAATACTCAAACAAGTTAGGAAATCAAATGGTTACATTACATCCATCTAAATCATACAGGGTAGACGGAGACATGATAACTGATGTGTTTGGCTCTGCCAAGTGGTGGAGACCTTAGATGCCATAGAGTAGTTGAAATTTGAAAATGTAATTAACCAGCATCCATAGAATTACAAGTTTTTTATATCAAAAGAATATCCATACAATTTCCGGTCACACGAGCAATGCAATATTATTTAGGATAGCTCAACTCTGCACAGAACCTTAGTACCTTACCACATGTAACAAGTTCTTATTTATTTCTCAAACAACCCATAGCCAAGCTTACTTAATTCATCACTGTATATTAAGATTGAGTTCTTATTTTTAAATATAATGAAGCATCTTCCTCACTACTCCAGAGAAATAATGTGATATCAACTAATCAATTCAAATTTTTATATTTGTACATGAACATTTCCCTTATTATTATACTAGTAAAAGGAGATTCGGAGGCTTGTGACTGGATCATTAATCATTCAAACTACACGTGAGATACATAGATATAAATTTGATATTGCATGAAATTAAAAACAAACAAAATCGATAAATTAATAAAAAAAAATAGAACAATTCAGATCTATGAAGGGCAGACACAGACAACGTGGATATTGACACATCAACTCTGATAATAATTTAAGAAAAGAATTAGTTCAATATAATCATATGAGTTAGTGTCGTGTGGATGTTAGACAAACATGTGTCAGACACTGGACACACATTCGATCAGTTGTAACTCAAAAGTCATAACATTTAAATAATGAGGTATGAAAAGGAAAGGATAAAGGTGATTACATAAAAGCGCGAACAAACGATTTTCCCTTTCCATCTCCACAAGCAACAATCCTCTGGCAATCTGCAGACCACTGAAGATCATCGATCCGACCAGATAGAACACGAAACTCGTTCTTGAGAACATAATCATTATGAGTTCCCCAAATGCGAATGGTACCAGAAACATCAGCGGACGCGATCCATTCGCCGTTGGGGGAGTAACGTGCGACGGTGACAGGATAAGAATGTTCGCCGTAAACAGAGACTTGTAAGGGATTATCAAGATTGCGAATGATGACGGATCGTGCAGTGCAATAGAGAATGTTGTTGGTTTTGGGATCGCCGGAGATGAGAATGCCGCGGCCGCGTTCGGTGGATGGTGCGCAAGCGTAGGTTTCAGAGAGAGTTGCCATTGTTGGAATTGAGGTATTGTGCGTGTAGTGTGAAGTTGTTATGTTATGCTATGGTTTCTTTCTTCATATTGTTTTGTGGTTGTAGAGAGAGTAATTGCGGGAATGAAGGAAAACGTTTTGAACAAGTTGGCGGTTTAAAACTCATTGTTTGCAATTTTTAGAGGATTGAATACCATTATACTTTATCGTGATTTGTTGGTTTAAAACTCATTGTATTTAGCACCCAATATATAATATACTAAACTTGTTATTCACTTTTAGAAAGAAAAAAATTATGAATTATATTCTAACTTGAGTCAATAAAATTATTTTATTTAAAGAAAATAGAAGGAGATAACTCAATTTTAATAAACAAATTAATCAAATGACTCATTTTTATATGTACCATTCAAACACTTTATGACAACATAGTTTTTAGATAAAAAATTAACTATTCATCTTCTCCTCCTCCTTTTTACAAATATTTTATTTATTAAAATTTAATTTGAATAATTATAGTTTCATTATTTAAATTCGGCATATACGAAGGATGCATATTATATTTAGCATTTTGGTGCTAAATACAAAACAATTTTTTTATTAAAATAAAACTGTTGAATTTAAAAAATATGTGGAATATGATTTTAGCACAACCTCTTCATTAGCCGGGGCTATAATACGTTCAAATGAGACCCTATTTTTCCTTTAACCACCTTCATATATAAAAGTTTCAAGTCAATTGTAGTTAATGGTTTAAATTTATTTTTGTTGAATCCTTTTTCTCAATGAATTGTTTTAACTTTATGTGCAATAAATTTAAAATTTTATTGTATAAATTCATTTAGTGTTTTTCATAAGCAAATGCTACAAATGTGTAACTTGGATCATATCCTTTAGTCTTCTCTCTATCCATGTCTTAATTATATTATAATATATTTGTTATTGTTTTTAAACGAAAAAAATGGTAGACACTTGTTTCTTCACCTTTATAAATTAAAATACTGTTTATATGTAAGATACAATCTTCCATATTCAATTGAAAATATTTGAATAAAAATGAATTGAACTTTTATTTCATGTTCTATATTATTGATATTTACATAAAGACTCTAAGTTTAGACTACTTAAATATATTGTAGTTTTCATTTTTTAAATATATTATACTTAATTCATAAATAGAAGTCTCATTTATCCTCTTCTCCTTCCTTCAATTTATTTTCTCTTTTCCAAATTCACAAGAAAATATTATCATATCCAAATCAAGTAACAAAAGGAAATAAGAAAATCAGAAAAGTAGGCTAATAAACATTATATCAATAAAAAATAGGGATAAAATACATGGTTAATCTAAGATTTATAAATGAAAATAGAAACTTACTAAACAATTGTAAGTTTGTAACTAATTAACCAATTTATTCATTAAATTTTTTTCATTAATATGATGAGTGAGTAAATTATCATAGCTAAGGAATATGAAAAATAGTAGTTCAAAGGTTGGTGTGACAAAGTCTTTATAAAAATATAATAAGACGTTAGTAATTAATTAAAATGTAACTAATAAATTTATTAATATAATTATTTTAATTTGTAACTTACAACCTTTCATTAACCTTTATTCAAATGTTATTAATATTCTAAGAAATGTAATTATTTTTTGGCTAAATATATTATTTGAGTGATCATTTTATTTTGTTCATTTGTAACATTTTTCTACAAAAAGTTATTTTGTCCTTCTGTATTTTATTTTACATAATATTAAAATATCTAAGTTGCAAAGTTCATGAGAAAAATATTATTATTTAATGAACTCTAACATTTTTGTGTTCTATATTTTTCAAAAGTATATA
>Ga0228711_1008135_pt1 | contig 14864 bp, 2 predicted proteins | sample MedpolnodulmetaG_2_FD_177996 | JGI IMG/M metagenome (GOLD analysis project Ga0228711, IMG submission 177996) | Root nodule microbial communities from Medicago polymorpha collected in Santa Monica, California, United States - brown nodules | ecosystem: Host-associated > Plants > Roots > Nodule...
AGAAAATCCAATGTCGTCCTTTGCCACGCTAATATTTTTTTTTATTTGATATTTCTTTCTTGTTTCCTTTTCATAATGTAACCAAAAAATATTATTAGTAAAATGAAGCACAATTTGTATATATCACACATTCACACCTAGCGGCGCCCCCATTTATTTTTATGCACAAAAATGAGAGTGCATCTAATATAAGAAACTTTTTTCTTTCAAAAATTATAAGAAACTTTTTTTTAAAGATAATATATGAACCTTTAAAAAACATTCAAATTGATCCTTAGTATATTTATTGAATTTTAATAAAGTACTACATCTCTTTCTCTTTTTATTATAAAATTCATTTTCATTTTTATACTATAAAAATGATAATCGTCCATCTTTAAACTTTTTTTTAAGGTCTATATTAGACAAACTTATTTGTTATTTTTTTGAATAAAAACTTATTTGTTATATTTTTTTTGAATAAAAACTTATTTGTTATTTGAGTAATATTAGACTTTCATATTAGATATTTTTCTCACACCCGTTTAACATGTCACATATACTTTTTTTTTGTTGAAGAAATGTCACATATACACTTGTTATGCCATGGTTGAACAAAATATAACAATGTTTAAGATTATTAGTCTTGTCAAAAAATTACATTCATATATCCATATCAATTTAAGTAATCATAATGTCTTTAAGTAATCATCCCTTTATTAATTAAGATGATATTAATTGCTTGCATGTACTCATGAAAAATTTAAAGATATAGATGGAGTATGAATGCAAATAACCCTAGCACGTGTGCATCTAGAAAATCAAATGATAGTAGCAAGCATGCAATGAAGATTTGAATTTGGATAGAAGGAATCTAAAACACATAGAAACATATACGCGTTTGCAGACAAAGTAGCTTTTGCTGCGTGCCATTCAAGTCTTAATTTCTTTTACAACACATATAGTGAAGACAGAGAGAGGGACCAAATTAGTTTCTGTTTAATCCATCCGTGGCTCTTTGAGAATGATGAACAATGTTGGAGAGGTTTGACTTTGACGAACATAAAGTTAGGAATTGAGAATGACCCTTCAACAATGGAGTGGTGCATAAGGGTCCCATTTTGTTTCCTAACTTGCCAACACCATCTTTCAAGCACTAGTATTAGTTGCATTCTTTCTTTCTTTCATTCACATGCGATCTTCATATTTGTTGCTTGCCATGCGTCTAGAAAAAGTGTTCTGTAAAGTCTGAGTTATGTATATGTATCTATGACATGAATTTATATACTGCATGCATTATTATGCATATATGCCTGACATACATGCTTGGATATGACAGACACAAAAAGGATCTTTGCTTCTTCCATTATTCAAAAGCTAAAGTGGGTAATCATGACTTGTGTACCAAGATTCTGAAAACGGAGTATATAGGAAACGGAGTATATACTGTCTTTTTGTTGGGTATATATATATCTTCTTACAACTTTTTTGATGTTGTTTTTAAAAGTATACTTTTTCCGATCTAAATAATAATATTTCCTCCGATTTAGAAGAGGTGGTTATCTTTGTTATTGTCTTTCAAATTTGTGATCACATTATTCATTGTGCTGTTGTTTTCACTATTAGAGAAATTTGTGGTCACATTATAAGTTAGCTTTTTATTGTTAAAGAAAATGCAATCTATAATTTGTGTCCCTGTTCGAGAGTCTATAAAATTACTTTACTTTATATTAGAGAAAGTGGAAGACCTTTCACGCATTTGAGATAGGGGGATCATATCTTCATATTTTTGTATAGGTTTTTTTCTTTTATCTTTTTGAGATGATGGAAGAAATGGTAAACCCCACCACACACATGTGGTTGTCTTATCTAGCTTCCAATATTAATTAACGACATATTTAAAATCCTAATTATTTTGATTACTGGGTATCAAATCAGTATCACCAACAGCTCCACTTTTGCTGATGTGAAGATTTATACGTGCCACACATGCCATCTAATCTAACCATGGATAGACATTTTCTTATACTTTAGATTTTTATCTTGCCACTTAAGTTGCAAGCACGAGAAATTTAGTTTAACAAAGCTATACAAAAATACAAACTAAGGTGTGTCACAACCTTGTCCACTATAATAAAGTCCAAAATTTCATACGCTAAATATATATTTAAAAATAAAAAAATTAAGATGAGAGTTTAATACTACAATTATTCAGGAGAACCTAAATTATATTCTTGATCGAAACACTTTTTTGGTCACACTTTACGTATCGTATCTCTTAGTCCAAATTCAAATTATGAATAAGGTTTATTTCTCCTAAGAACCGAAAGATTAAAAAAAAATTAGTTCAATACAAAAAAGAATTTAAAGCTCTGAAAACACGTACAAACATATGATATTTACTTCTCACCAAAAATATTAATGGGATCTGAAAAACACGTAGAAAAATATGATATTTACTAATAAACCAAATTCTTGAAGTTTATATGAACACCTTATTAAAATTTAGGCTTATTTACACTTTTGGCCCCCTAAGTTTCCCAAAGTTGTGATTTTGGCCCCCTAAAAAAAAAACTCTTTCCAGGCCCCTTAAGTTTACTTTCTGTTGCAATTTTGACTCAGTCAACGCTGACGTGTGTAAATTTTTAATTAAAAAAATAATTTTTTTTTAATTTTTGTAATAAAAAAACAAAAAAAATTGTAATTAATATTTTTTTATTTGTAATAAAAAAAAGAAAAAATTTAAATTTTTTATTTAATTTTTGTTATTAAAAAAAAAACTTTTTTAAATTTGTAATTTTTAAAACAATTTTTTTTAATTACAAAAATATTTTTTTAAAATTAAAAAAATAAAATAATTTTAAAAGGCAAAAAAATAATTAAAAAAATAGAAATAAAATAAAATAAAAAAATTTACACACGTGGCGCGCACGTGTCCTTTGATTGGGTCAAAATTGGCGTGGGAGGCCAAAATTGCAACAGAAAGTAAACTTAGGGGGTCTGAAAAGAGTTATTTTTTTTAGGGGGCCAAAATCACAACTTTGAGAAACTTAGAGGATCAAAAGTGTAATTAAGCCTAAAACAACTTTTACAATTTCTAATACCTTTCCCTCCGACCAATCATCACAACTTACCTTGCTGATTTGATGTGTCAGCCATCCACTGAATATTAAGAAAATATTAGTAATCCATCAACAAAGAAGAAAATAATTTATTTTGATATGTATCATCCACACGTGTATACCAACAGAAAATTGGTCCAACCAATTTGGAGCTCTAATGCAAACTTGAAATATGAGGTTTTTAAATAGGAGATAAAAAATTGACCAAGGAATGTGAAAGATAATAACATAAAAAAGTAAGAGTTAACAAAAATTATTCAAAAATCCACGATCGTATATTAAAAACAAAGCTAAACATTGGCGATATTCATAATTTTTATCATCAATTTTTTTATATAGTTTTTAAAAGATAATATAGCAAAATTAAATTGTTTTCCATTTTTTTGGGTAGAATGACAAGAAAAAAAAAGAAAGAAACCCCTAAAAACAGGGTTTAGCTTGATACATCATGCCTCAACACTAACTTCAACTTCAATAAAAGAGTTTGTCAAAAGGTCACACCTAATTTTTAACGTTTTCCCTTTATTATTATCAAGACAACAAGATCATTCAACGTTTCCCCTTGAAATTCATTCAAAAAGAACATATTCAAAAAGAATATATCTTTTAGATTGAAGAAAATGGGGATAACTTTTTTCACCCAAGAATGTGAGCTTAAAATCTACCGACTAAATTAGCAAACAACTTTAAATATCTTTATAACTTAAATAGAAATTGAAACGTATTTTGATAGGGGGTAATTTACTTTTTTAAGGTCTAAGACAAAAGCCTTGTCTTCCCTAAAAAGTTGGACCTACATCACACGAGCTAGCCAGCCTTGAAAGAAATGCGTGGTGGGCACCATGCCAAGACTAGTTTTTCACCTTCTAATTATACCGCCACATATATTTAGATGATTAAGGGTTCCTTTGAAGCTTTGTATGAACGAAAATGTGGCACACCATGGTATTTATTGGTATGACTTATGAGTTAGGATCTACAGTAAGAGTTATGCATGTTTCTTGTAGCATGGGACCCATGCATGATCATATTTGGACAAGTTTTGTCCTAAGCAAGTGTAAATAAAAAGCATATATATGTTGCACAATCCAAGGAGAAAATTTGATCAATAGTTGATTTTAGTATCTTGGTCTCGGACATCGGAGTTGATTGAGGAGGATATATATCAGATATGCTTCCACACAGTAGAAAAATAATAATTAAATCTACCAGTATAATTTTATAGTAATAATAATTCTTTTTTTTATTAATCCCATGATTACGTGAGTTGTTTCTAATGAAGATTGAGTGGTGTGGGCAAAGGAGACATGGGAATTGAGGACAAAAAATTTCAGAGACAAAATAATGTGTTTGCCACTACGGAGTGGGTTTTACTGTGGAATATTGTGGAGGGGGCGTATAATAAGAAAACAAATTTATCAAATTAATGACTTTTCTTGTCTAAGAAGACAGATCAATCTCGAGGGTGGTGGGTGATTTCCGGCAAAGGTGGTGGATATCCTCTATAATGTGGTGTTATTGACAGGAAGGAGAGATACATGCAAAATACACTATAATGTCAAAGTCACTTCTTACACGAAATAGTAAGAGAAGAAAATAGTAGAAAGATGAAATATACCTTAATTAGGGTATGGCATGCTCCTTTTATAGGAAAATGAGTCCGTGACCTTAATGGAGCTTGTGCTTTTGAGCATAGAACAACATATAACATATTCATTAAGTTTGTTCAATGTTGTGTAAGTCAATCCTTAATTATTTTGTCATTTAGTTTATACTCAATCGACTATCTCTACATAAGATGAGTTCGGTCGAATGGACCAAAAATTTGATATAAAACAAAAAAATTATCCATATAAATGTGTTATCTTTATTTTGCATTGTATATATGAAGTTAACTACTATTTTTTTGACAAAATTACGTCTAAGTTCTTCTAGCTTAATTTTTTTTTTTTGGATTAGTCATTTATTTTATTTTTCTTTTCAAATTGGTCTTCTATTTTACATTTTGTTTGTGTTGCTAGCCTTTAAATTATGCTCCAGCTACATTGTTGTCTTTTATGTTATACTACTTTGTGATTGTGCAAACTATAAGTTCGACTCCATTATCATAGATGAGCAATATTCATGTGTTCATTCATCATGACTCACATTGAAGAATTGATGACCATGTGTTTTTTGAATCATCGATTTGAACCATTTCTCATAAATGAAGATATTGCAACGAAAAATTAGATACGTTAATTTTAAGAATATTGGATCTGAAAATTTAGATATGAAGAAAAAGAAATGAAGGAAGAAAGGAAATGGACATCTCTGACAAGTCTATGTGAGTTTTCTTGATATAAAAGCATCGCACGTGATTTTTTTTAATAGGACTTATATATTCACCTTCACGCCTCTGTAATGTCATTTACAAGATTGTGACGAATATCACTCCCAATGCCTCCGCAAACTGCTTCCTCTTATATCTCCTCAGCAAAATCATTTTGTCCCGAGAAAGGTCATATGATTATGAAGCTTAACTCGAAAAGACCTTTGATCGTTCATACAAGATCTTCATAAAAAATAGTCATATGATGATTAACCTTCCATCTAAACTCCAATCAGTTATTGAAGTTTGCTAGTTGCTACTCAACAACCTCTATCTTTATAAATTAGAAAGTAAAAACAATAAACTGAGTATGAGAGAGAAGTTATCAAAAAATGATTATACAAATATCTTTTTCTCTAAAATTAGCCCATGACATAATTGCTCAATCGAATAAGCTTTAAGTTAAGATATTTACAGCCAAGTAAGCATGAAAATATCAAGCTCTGGATCATAAGATGGTCTGAGTCTGTCACGTATGGCCTTCCTCGCATGGTCCTACCTAGTTGTGACAGTCATTCTCATCCATTTACCTCTAAAATAGTTAGGGTATGCGTCCATATATAAAATAAATCAAAACACTAAACAAAATTCTCAGATAAATCAAAACTCAGCATCCACGAGCCTATTTCGGATTTTAGAATCCGAAATGCCGAAGAACACGTTTCAATATCTAAAATCCGAACACATCCAATCCCCCAGAAAAAACGCAAATGAAACACCAAATGTTCGAGCAAATGCAAATTAATATCTTGTTTGTCGATTGTGGCAGCAAGATTCACATTTGGAGGGAGGGGTCAAGTATTTTAGGTTGAAAAACGCAATTGAAGAAATTGGGGAAGGCGGATGAGCTTGAATCATATATCGACATGGTTTTTTTTAAGTTTCAAATTATAGAATCCAAATGGGATAAGATGAGAAATTGGTTGGGTGCTCGAGAAGTATAGTATGGTGGGATGCGATAAGAAATTCCCTCTCATTTTTTATCTCTCCCAAGCCCAAGCCCAAGCCCAAGCCCAATTTTTATTTCTTTGTTCAGACATGTTAGAGTAATTTCGCTCTCACCGTTTTTCAACTTGGCGTCAGAACAACCTCTCTACTCAGTCCTCTTCAAGTACCAGCAACATCTACTTCACTCAGTTTTTCTCCGATTCTAGGGTTTTTTCAACTCCACCATGTCTTCCCCAACTCTCGACGACGTAATTCTCAACTCTCTTTTTCCTTTCTCATTCACACTTCACTCATCATCTCACTTTTCTCTTTCATTCTTCTCAACAGCAGGAATTTGATTTCGGAGAACGATTTACCGGAACGCGTTCAGGTTTTACTTTTCTCATCAAATAATTCACATGCTAATGCTAATGCTAATGCTATTCAACATTTTCTTAATGTTTCATTCATTTTTATGAATTAGATACTGTAAGTCATAAGAGGTCTTCTGCTGAATTTGATGATGGAAATTTTGATAATGATCCTTACGGAAAGAAGGTAACATAATCAAATTTTATTTTATTCAATTTTTTTCGAGCATTAATGTTAGTTTATGTTTTAGGCCAAAACGGTAGCTGAAGTTGAAGCTGCTTCTGGTGTTACAACCGGAATGATTTTGTCTCTTCGCGAGAGGTATACATCCTTTGAAATGTGAATGTTTTGCGTGACTGTGTCAACTAAACTGTTTCAGCCTAAAATTCTTACTGGATTTTTTTGTTTGTTTGTTTTTTATGTTGCAGTCTTCAAGACTGTAAGGAAACGCTTGATTCGTGCTTGGTAAGTTTTTTTCTTTAACAATACTTCAATTTAGTCCCTAAATTATGTAAATAAAATAAGTAGTCCCTAAAGTATATAAAATATGTCAATTTAGTCCTTGCTATAAGATGTTAAGGACTAAGCTATAAGGTGTTAAGGACTAAATTGACGGATTTTATATAGTTTAGGGACTAAATTTGAGAAAGGGTGGTATTTTAGGGACTAAATTGATGGACTATTCTTTTAAATTATGTTATTGAAGGAAATGGATTTTAGTTATAACTTATAAGTCATATGATTTATACGTTTTAGTTTTTCGTTTGCCGCATGTATCAAAACATGTTTGTTGCCTAAGGAATTTAATGTGCATATAAGCTCTCGAAATGTCAATACAAACATGCCATTTAGGGTTAGATTCATGTATGGCTCACATTACAAAGTCATGTTTGTGAACTCTATGAATCATGTGGGATAAAATGCTTATAGACATTGTAGTCAGGATCGAGTGCTGGCTCGTAGGATCGTACAATTCTACATCCTACAGCACCTTGACCGTGCTTAGACTTTACCCTGGTTCGTCTTTGCCCTGTTTTCCTCTGTTTCCTCTGTTTTTTGCTGTGTTTCTTCTGTTTTCTCTATTTTTTTGCCTGGTTTCTCTGTTTTTCCTCTATTTTCTCTGTTTTTTGCTTGGTTCCTCTGTTTTTCCTCTATTTTCTGTTTTTTTGCTTGGTTCCTCAGTTTTTCCTCTATTTTCTCCATTTATTTCACTCAACTCTATCAAAAACATACAGATCCTATTTACGAACCGTGTTATGTTCCTTGTGTTTTACGTTCGTTCATCGGCCGACCGATCCTACGTAGAATCTCGATCCTGACTACATCGAGAGAGAGTTCACATAACTAACTGTTGGATTTGAGTCTCTAAAAAAGTTACATATATAACAGTCTAGGTGTAAACAGATCCTCTACGGTTGGAAAATTATCTAGTAGTTTGTTTACTTGCATCTGCTTTTCTTATCAAATAAGATTTTTGAATGTCTGTGATTGCTTGCAGTTGATTTTCGACTGCAGAAAATCACAGTCCTAGTTATAGCCTTTTCTTTCCTAAATTTGTTTACTGGATCATTGTATATTTAAGAATGAACTTGAGGATGCACAATACGAGATTCAGAATTGGCGCTCTGCATTTCAAAATGCACCATTCATACCTGCTGGGACCACACCAGGTTAGTTTGTACGTGAATTATTTGCTAGTAATATGTCATAGATGTACTAGTTATTGAAGATCAAGTTGTATTTACTGTTGTTTTTTGTTTTAAATATATATCTGAGAAATTATTTCTTTTTGATGCTTTCTAGTACCCAAATTGGTGATTAATTACCTTCAAGCACTGAAATCATCAGTAGAGTCCTTAGCGGATCAGGTTCAGCCATTCAGAATCTAAAATTCTATTTTTTGCTTCAAAATGGTTCCTTATACATTGATCATATTTATTGATCCCTTCCACATTTATATTTGTTATCAGCTTGAAAAGGCAAAGAAAAAGGAAGTTGCATTCATTGTGACATTTGCTAAACGTGAGCAAGAGATAGCAAAGCTGAAGGTAGTTAATATTCAAAACTGTTCTTTATAGCATCTGGATGTGTTGTTTTATTTATTTTGCATCAACTATAGTAAATCCTTTTCCCCCAGGAGAGAATATATAATTAACAGAATAAGAAGAAATTGGAGTGTAGTTGGTCTTTTTTCTCACTCTCATTTACATCTAACAACTAGAATATCTGATATTCATTCTCTATACATGATTTTATTTATCCCAAACACGTTGTCTACTTAAGTTTCACTATAATTTGCTTCTTTGATACTCCCTCCAGTCCAAAATAAGCATTGCTTTAGCAAAAATAATTTGTTCCCAAACAAGTGTCGTTTTACTTTATCAATGTAACATTAATTAATTTACTTCAAATTTACACTCAAATTAATATTATGTGCTCAACTTTCAAGTCATTATGGGCCCGTTTGTTTATCCTTAAAAGAAAAAAAGGGCCCGTTTGTTTAAGATTTTTTAAAAATCATTTTTCATGTTTTAGTTGTGTTTGTGTGTAATCTTTTCCCAAAAATCATTTTGTTATACTAACTAGCACCTCGGTGTAGTGTGCATTCAATCCATCTTATCTTTCAAGCAATACTTATAGAGCTTACTTTCCAGCCATGTTTTATGGAGCTTATTTTTTTATTGTTGTTATCTCCTGTTAAAAGCATTCTTTTTTGATGAGCTTAAATCATAAGCAGTGGAACATTACAAAATATAGTATTACTATATATTTGTTGTAAATGAAAATATAGTAGAAAATAGAAATCTTAGAATATCTTTAAAATATATTGTGGTTTCAATTTGTCATTTATTGAGGAAGCAATTTTATGAGTTTATTGATTTCATTGTTTATTTTTATCTGATTCAGTATTCAGTTTGGGTTAGCAATTTTATGAGTTTGTATTGCCAATACTAAATACTAATACTATAACCAGTACTCTAGGAGTTGTTCTACTTCCAACTATTAGTCATTACAAAAATAGCATCACTAATAGTATTTTGTAACCAAAAGTAACCACCGTGTTTGAATTGAATCTTTTTCTGTACAATTTTTCCCATAACACAGTTTTTAACAAATTTAAATTTAAAAATGTAAAACATGAATATTGAAACTGAAATTTAGATAAGTTTTGATAACATGGATATTATGAAACTGAAACAAGCGAATCATATTAAAACAAACATTATACAATACAACATATATACAATGATAGACAACAGAAAATTAATGTGTCCGTCATTTCGCTGGTCATCCCAATGATTCTAATACAATGTTATTGAGAGCCTTTTTTTCTCTCTCTTCCTCTATCTAAACCCTATTATTACAACACATTTCACAATTCGTTATAGGAACTGTATGGAGGCCAAAAGTCAGGAATTTTGAAACCAATTCATTCTGGTCTCAGCATTATAACCTTTCCATATGATTGTCGAGTCTTGATCAGAAAGTTCAAATCTATTTTCATTTTCCATATGTCAGGTGTTTGTATTTTAAAATTATTTATTAATATTTGAATGTTAATTTGTTTATTATTATTTTACAGATGTTAGTGGTTTATATCAATGTATGCTAAAATAGTTTATTTTTAGAATTTAATTTTGTTTACGTGTCTTCTAAACAATTCCAGTCTGCTGTACGGGACCTCAAAGCTCAACTCAAGCCAACATCAATGCAGGTATTGTTTACCATACAAGTATTTGAGTGTATCTCTAGATAAATTTGTTTCTTGATGATTCATCATTCTTATTCATGCATATTAATTTGAGAAGGGCAAAATAGATTTCCAAACTTTGTTGAGCCACTTAAATATTGTTTATGACTTGTTCATTACTTGTATTTCAGTTTTTTATTGCATTTAATCATTTATGTTGTATGGCATTTAATAGGAGAAGTGATTGCACAATATTACAATATTATTGGATGATTTCAATAATACCAGAGATGTGGTTGTTATCATTATTAAGGAAAGTGTTAAGCTAGCACCTATTGTAGAAAAGATGGTAGGAACTCGGCTTAGGGGGTTTGGGCATGTAGAGAGAAGAGCTGTAGCTATGTATTGAGGAGAGTAGATCCAGTGGAGGGTAGTGAAATCACTAGAGGCAAAAGAAGAACTAGAAAACTATAAGAGAAACTATTAAGAAGGATCTAGAGATTAATGAGTGGATAGAGATATGATAAAACATTATGCAGTTGTTTGATCCATGGAGCAAACCCCACTTGGTGGGATAAGACATGGTTTTTTGTTGTATTCCCATGCTAGAACATTTATTTGAGTTTTGTTGGTTTTTAATGTATGTGTTCATCAAGAATTGTGGTTTTTTATTTCTTTTTGTGAAATGTTTTGAGCATTTTCAGTTATTTAATCTCACATTAAATATATGTTTATGGCATCATTCATGTAATTTGTCCAAAAAGTTATCAAATAGCGGTCATCCCACTAACGCTATCCCACTTTTGGAGCCGGCCTCTGTCCGGGATTGACTACCAAGCTTTTATTCCCTTATGGGCTCCCGAAATTATTGCCTTATGTTTGGTTGCTATTTAAATTGCAGGCAAGAAGGTTCTTATTAGATCCAGTAATCCATGAAGAGTTCACGCGGTTAAAGGTTTCATACTCATCTTCTGCTCTAGCTTTAAATCAATTTTGTTTTTTTGGCATGAAGTAGGGTAAATGTTTTAATTCAGGTTGTACTAGTAAAATGTTGGTCCATGTTGTCGTCATAGTTTTATCAACCTATAGGTACAGTGAAGAAACATATTGTTATCCTTTAATGTTAGACCATTTGATGAGGGTCATCTATGGTCCCTTTAATTTGGGGTCCTTATTTGGGGCTCCCATTAATGTATGTTTGGAAAAAATAATAAATTAAAGACGGAGGGAGTGCATTAGAGAAGGAAATGGAATCAAATTATTTGCAAAAAAAAAAGAGAGGTGGAAATGGGTAAGCATTCTCTCTAGTTTGATTATCTGGTTTAAATGCAGACTATACAGGTGAAAACGATAACTTCTAGGTTGTAGGGTGGTGTTAAATGTATAACAGGTTTTCAGCTGACTACTGTTATTAGCTCTAATTTCAGTGATGAATCGTAAGGAAACTTAATAAGTTTCTGAGTTGTGTTTGGCTTTTAGACATGCCTAATATTGATGCCTTCATAGCCCACATACTGTGTCTTGATTTCCTTTTCTTGTGGCTTATGATATTTATTCTTTAATCTGTTTTTTTATTGCAATTATACATCATATGCCCCAATTTCCTACATATATTAGGAATTGGTTTATTAGTTTATAGACGCATTATTCACATTGGTATTTATTCCAACTCTTTTTTACAAGACTTCTGATCTCATCATAGAATTTAGTTGCGGAAAAGGACACAAGACTAAAGGAGTTGCAAGATCAAATGTCTGCTGTAAAATTTACTTCCCAAAGCAAGATGGGGAAGTTGCTAATGGCTAAATGTAAAACTCTGCAAGAGGAAAATGAAGAGATCGGGCTTCAAGCTTCTGAGGGAAAGGTGTTGCTATCTTATTTGCTTCATGCTTCTCAGCTTAACTGTCAACTGTTTTTTTTCTTTCTTTGCCTCATTAATTTCAAAGTTGCTTTTCCCCTCCCCACATTCTATATATGTGCTGTATGAGAGAAAGAAAATTATTAATAAACATTTCATATGTTGAACTGATGAAAACAAAGTTTATGGTATTTATTGACTGGAAGTAACATTACACACATTAACTATAATTCTACACAAATTATTCTACCTAATTTGTCAATATTGTTTATTGCTGATATCACCTTCTTTTTTATTTCTTTTTGCTTGGTCTGCAGATGCATGAATTAGCAATGAAACTTTCATTGCAGAAAGATCAGAATTCAGAGCTCAGAAATCAATTTGAAGGTTAGTTGTTGAGTGATTTCATCACATTATGGTTTGGTATTTTTTGTCTAATGACCCTTTATATCATTACATGGCTGCTTGGTGACTATTTGTTTCTTCTGTTACTATATTGGATTCATCAAACAGGTTAATTTGTAAATACATATTATTTATTTCAAATAAACATACATTGAGAATAATATTGCAAAAATGCTTGAAACACTATTATTAAGAAAATTACATGTGTGGGTACCTCTAATAGGGAATTATTCCGCAGAGTTTAGAGTGTATTGCTAATATTATGTTAACAATATAGACAATCAAAGATAAAAATAATGACGGCTAGGGTTTCAATATTGTTAACAATAGCTTAATACTACAAAAGGTTATAAGAGAATATATATAAAACCTAACAGACTATTAACTTAGTAATGATAAAGGCCCAATAGCTTAAGTCCAATACTTTACTCTCTCCGTTTCAAAATTAGTGTCGCTTTAGCCAATTGCACACAAATTAAGAAATGGAATGAAATAATCATTAGACATAACACTTTTACTAAACTTCCCTTACTTTATAAGAAAAAGACAAATTTAAAGTTGCATTGAAAATTGTGTGAGAGAAAAGTTGGAGTATTTATTGAGGGTAAAGTTGGAAGAAAAAAATTAAAGTTGTATTGGAAATGTAAAGTGACATTCATTCTGAAACAATTTTTTTTAGCTAAAGTGACACTCATTTTGAAACGGAGGGAGTATTATCTAACACTTAGTATTATTGTGTGGGACTTGGGACGTTTCAAAATGTTAAATGTTCTGCAGGAATCTTTTTATTTGCATGTTATAAGATTGAAAACTAGGGATTAAAAGTTATGCAATTTTTTGTTGATTTTTATGCATCAGCAATTTGTGTAATCTTAACCCTTAAAATTTTCTACAGAGTTGCAGAAGCATATGGATGGATTGACCAATGATGTGGAAAGATCTAATGAAACGGTTTTCACTTATCCCTAGTTTCATATTTTACCGTGATTTAAAAAATTTCACTGCATGTTTGCATCACTATTATGCTTTACTTTTTTTTTCTTTCTCAGTAAACAATGTTAATGAGAAATGAAGATAAGCATTGTTTTTTAGGAAACCCTTTTAGGACCTCAACAAAACTTTTGTCTCGGGGAAAGGCTTATATTGTGTCACAAATGCTAATATGAAATAGGTAAAATTCTTGTGCAGATACAGAGTGATATAAGGTGACTTGGTGGTTTGGGGGAGGAACATAGGTGTTTGAGTGATAAGAAAGTCATGGGTTCAACTTACCCCTCTGACAAAATAATAACAAAGTGCTTGTGTAGATAATATGGTTGAACATTTTAACAAAAGAGTATATAAACCATTCCTGCCCCTAAGCTTCGTTAATCGTATTTGGCATTTTTTATGGTGTTAGGCATGTCTGTATCGTGTAAATGTGGTTTGTACTTTTTTTTTACGCCGTTATTTTTCAAGGAATCACTTCGTTTATTTACTGATATTCATTATTTTAAAATCTTTTGTAACCATCGTATTCTTGTTTAATTGTCCAAGGTTGTATGTGTGTCTAAGTCATTGGGTTTTCTTGCAGGTTTTCATGCTGCAAGGTAAATTAGATGAGAAGGATCTAGAGATTGAAAGACTGAAAGATGAGTTGCAACAAAAAAAGCTCCGCAGTGAACAGGAGAGCAAAGGCAGCATGTAATGCCAGGGATTGACGAGATGATACTGCAGAAGATTTTAAACAGATATCACTGGATTTCAATTTTTTTTTTGTTGGAAATGGTTAATTACTTCTGTGGTTTTCACTGAAATTCATAACTGTATATTGTATTCAATTTGTTCATTCGAATTTTTCTTGGCAATGTGTAACTGTGAATTTACTACTGCTCGGTGGTCCATAAGAATTACAACTATCGTATTAACCACCCATACACCACTGCAACTGAATCATGAGCATCCTGTTCGGCTCCATTGATCAAGATTTTTTGCTGGATTTGAGAAAATTGTTGAGGAGACAGTCACACACGTCAAGCAACAGATAATCTGTTTGCCAAAGTTGGCACATGATTTTTTCAATTCAAATGAGTCAATAAATCTTTTATCTTTTTGAGTACAAAACGAGTAATTAAATATAATCGAACGGTTTTCTTCAAA
>Ga0228711_1008136_pt1 | contig 14863 bp, 9 predicted proteins | sample MedpolnodulmetaG_2_FD_177996 | JGI IMG/M metagenome (GOLD analysis project Ga0228711, IMG submission 177996) | Root nodule microbial communities from Medicago polymorpha collected in Santa Monica, California, United States - brown nodules | ecosystem: Host-associated > Plants > Roots > Nodule...
AAAATTTCTTAAATAGTATTTTATCCTATTTAAGAAATTTTGAAAAGTAGTGTGACATGTCCGTTCGTGTTTAACTCTGATTATTTATTATTATTATTATTAAGTTTGGGATAACGGGTTGTTATAGGTATTACAAAGAAGGATGTAATGGGGATTTAAGAAATCGTAATCATTATGATTCAAAGTTTTTTATTTTCAATTGCAATCAACTCTTAAAAATTTCCCAATTTACTGTTAAGTTTGATTAAATTGTTGAGTAGAAACAACAATTTATTTTTGTGGAGACGAATCTTTATACATGTTATTATTTGACAACACATATGATACACTTACCGAACGTCCATCGTGTGTGTCTATATATATATATATATATATATATATATATTTCAACAACTTACAAATTTCATCTTGAAAGTTTTAATCAAATTTAGACATGAGGAAGTTTAAGTAATAGACATCTTAAAAAAGTAAGATGTTTAAAAAAATGTTAATTTGTTAAAATAATCCACCATAATAAAGGTATGTCGAAAAACAAAAAATTCATTGTCTCTTCATCACACACACACACATATTAGTAATCAATGCATCCATTAAGTTTATGAGTTCTCTTGCTTAAATATTTCTAAAAACTCATTTTATCATCAAATATGGGAGTAAAACTATTGTGAAAAACACATACTACAACATTTGAATTTTCCCCTCCATCATGGTATCTGATGGTTATGAGTTTTTCATCAATATCTGTTTGTATTTATATGACTAAAATTATAACTAAAATATATTAGAAAAATATTTCTCCAATAAACTATAAATAGTTGCAAGCGATTTTCATTTACCGTGCTAATTTGGAATTACATAGTAGAAGTCTCATCATCATCATCATTCTTGGAGTCCTCATACTTGGAATCACACTCAATTAGTAGAGGGCGATGATCCGAACGACTAGTTGGTAATGCCTCCATGTGTATTTTACCAAAATATTTGTCCCATCCTTTTTGATAAAATACTCTATCTAACCAATTTGCATTTGCATTGGAATAAAAAGTATATTTCGTGTTCAAGAAAGAAAGTTCGTTAAGATTCAAATTATCCCTCCATTCTTTTATATCCGCCATCCCACTATCACCACGAGTAGACACTTTTTTTTTATGTGGTTAAGTTCTATAATTGATTAAAAACCCCAAATACCATCAAAGGATATAAAAAAATTTACCCAAGTTTTATAATATTTTCATATAATTTCTTTCTTTCATCGGGTTTAAGAGAAGCATAAACAAGAATAAATGAGACGCCAACAAAATTACATTTATGTGTAATTTACCTTGAATCATCATTCCTCTATTGCCATCATTATCCTTTTCGGTGTTTTCGTGTGTAAAGTAATGGTTATCCCAATTAAAAACCATTCCACCACTCTTTGTTTTCGCTGGAATTTCTTCGTATGTTATAATGACATATCTTTTTCTTTCCACCATTTAGAGAGCAATGTCTTTGAGAAGTCGGTGTGTTTGGTTTCTACCAAACCAATAATACAGGGTTTAGTTTTACAATAAAGTTCTATCAATTGAAAGACTTTTCCATTTGAACAAACTTCTCTAATGTTCCAACATAAAATGTCCATTGTTGCATCGTTATGAATTATTGTTGAATGTACAAAATGGTACCTAAGCGACATTTTTGAATTGATTACGTGACAAAATAAATGATTGTATTGAAGTAAGGCGACAGTAGTATTTGTATCATGTATAATTAATTGTAAACAATTAAAATTTAAAATTAAAACTAAAATAGTCTATGATCAATTAAAATGATTTAAAGTATACTTTACCAATAATTTCTGCATGGAGCACAATTTCATACGCTTCTTCGTATAAATAAGAATCATCATCGAACAACTAGCTCCAAATCATCTTAAAAAAAGATATTTAGTGAGATGTTTACGACCTTAGTTGTTTCAGGAAACATCGGTATGTTACATATCTTTCCTTTGTTTGAACCTTTAAATGTTACTTTCATACTCAATATTTTTTTTCAAACTTCATTAATTTATTAACCACTCATCAACCGCTCATCAATCTTTTTTTGTTAAGAATATATGATACTAATATTAATGTGTGGTACGAATATGTAAAAAAGCTAGAAAAATGAAACTTTTAGTACGCACAAAAGTTTGAATCAAAATGTTTGGTTCAATTCAATTCAAATTAAGTATGAGAGAGAACACAATGATCATTTGAAGTAATATACACGATGTACTATTTCTATCTAATATATGCAATCAGCCAATAATATATATATATAGATATATAAAGTACAGAATTTTTGTTATGTCATATGTCACTTTCATAATATTTTAGTTTTTTTTACTTCAAATTCGATCAAAAAGATATCTCAATGATTGTATTGTTGAATTTTGACCCCCAAGACCTTAAAATATTAAGTATATGAGTTCTCTCGTTTAAATATTGCTAAAGACTCATTTTTTTTCCCATCAAATGTTGGACTTATAACTCATCTCACACTTGCAACAATATTAACATGAATATATTTATTCTAGAGTTGATAAAAACTATTTAGAAAAACATATACTGTAACATTTTAATTTTCGCCTTCATCATGGTATCTGATGATTATGAGTTTTTCATCAACATCTGTTTGAATTGGTACGACTAAAACCATAACTAAAATATATTAGAAAAACATTTCTCCAATAAACTATAACTATTTATAGTATATAATTATTTGATGATGAAATTAAAAAAAAGTAAATTTATAAGAAATCACTTGAAACATATTAAGTCGTATATAATTGAGAAAAACATTAGACTTGCAAGTTAATTTCAATATTGTGTTTCTTACATGAATCAAATTAAATTTGTGAATTGATTATGTGATAAAATAAATGATTGTATTGAAGTAAGACATCAACAATATCTTTACCATGTATAATTAATTGTAAAAAAAATTAAAATTTAAAATGAAAACTAAAATAGTCTATGATCAATTAAATTGATTTAAAGTAAATGTTACCAATGATTTCTGCATGGAGCAGAATTTCATACGCATGTTTGCAGAATAAGAATCATCATTGAACAAGTAGCTCCAAATCATTTAAAGAAAAGATATTTAGTGAGTTGTTTACAACATGTTAGATAAACAAGATCTTGCGTCGTTACTAGGATATAGCTACTTTGTTAAACGTCGTGAACATAAATCTAAATTTGTTATTGAATAAGGAGTTAATATTACAAACAAGGATGTAAGAGGATTTAAGAAATCGTAATCATTCGTCATCATTATGATTCAAAGTTTTTTATTTTCAACTGCAACCAACTCTTAAAAACCTCTCAATCAACTGTTAAGTTTGGTGAGTAGGAACAACAATTTTGTGGGGACGGATCTTTATAAATATTATTATTTGACAACACATCTGATACACTTACCGAACGTCCATCATGTGTTTGTGTGTGTCTATATATATTAAGATTTTTTTTGTCTCGTATTGCTTTAATATTTGTTCACAATAGTTTTTAGTTCAGTTCAGATTCACTCGGCGAGAGAATACAATGATTATGTTGTTGTATTGTAGACTATGTATTATTTTCAATTTATGATGTCAATCAATAGTGAGTGTGTGTGATTATTAGTTATTTAGTCGATAAAGTATTTTATATTACATGTCACCTTTATATTTATTGAGAATATATTTTAGTCCACTTCAAATTCAGTCGGTATCCATCTATTGTGTAAATGAGACGCCAACAGAATTACCTTATTTGTGTAATTAGCCTTGAATCATCATCCATCTATTGTCATCTGTATCCTTTTCAGTGTTTTTGTGCGTAAAGTAACGGTTATCCCAACCGAAAACCATCCCACCACTCTTTGCTTTCACTGGAATTTCTTTGTATGCCATAAATGACATGGCTTTTTCTTTCCACCATTTAGAGAGCAATGTCTTTGAGAAATCAATGGGTTTGGTTTCTACCAAGCCATCGATACAAGGTTGAGTTTTACGATAAAGTTCTTTCAATTGAAAGGTTTCCCCATCAAAACAAACCCCTATAATGTTCCAACATAAAAAATGCATTGTTGCGCCGTTGTAAATTGTTATTGAATGTAGAAAAGGGTACCTAGTTTAAATACATGATAACAAGTGAATGTCCTCACCTTTGAGTTTATGTGCATGACAAAGGATGCTATCGTTCGAGAAAGTTTAGACAAACGACAATGAGAAGTAATAATGAAATTAGAAACATTAAGTTGTACTTTTTTTTTTTTGAAGAGGCTAAATTAACCCATATAAATTGGCGCCGATGAGAATCGAATTTGAGATTTTGAGAAGGAGCATACTCTCATGTCTCATGTGAATACCACCAGGCCAACAAAAAGATATACATGTTAGAAGAAAAAGAAAAAATCACAAAGGAGAAGATAGAAGATATGGGATGGTAGCTTCGTCCGTAGATGAACTAAGAAGAATGAGTAAGTTTTTGTTTTGAGAAAGAGTAGAATGAATAGTCATGTTTAATAATTATGAATTACGTTCCATTCAGTTTTTTCTCCTTATACCAAATAATGTTTCACTTATTTTAATAGTCACAATCAAACATCAACTACTCCCTTATCAATAGTTAGATATTACATTTTTGTTCTGGTGAGATATTTATATTTTTTTAAAATCCAAGCCATAAATATAGATGTATGTATAACACCTCGCAACTGGCAATATATTCGTATATGAGTGCAATGTCAAATGCAAATGTTCATTGTGATTTGATAGGTAATATGTTATATTATGTTATGCAGGTCATGAGTGTCTTCCTTTAACCATTATTTATTATTCCTTTAAAAAAAACTCAAAAAAAAAAAAAATTAATATATATATATATATATATATATATATATATATATATATGTATGTATATATATGAAAGAAACATGTGGTATAAAAAAATCGTCCTATATATATGTGTATATATTACTGATTGATTTTGTAAATTAAAAATAGTATATAACGTACAATACAACAACATAATCTTTGAGCTCTATCTCCGACTGAATTTGGACTGAATTAAAAACTATCGTGAATAAATATAAAAATACAAAACTTTACTATACTTAAACACACACATCATTATTTGATTGATATCATAAATTGACAAAAGTAAGTTGTGTACAATACAAAGAATACAATCATTGAGTTATCCCTATTGTGTCTTAGCCGAGTTGGGTTGATTAAAATGAAAATCAAATTTAGCCGGCTATCCAACCCAACCTAGTATTTGTGGGTAGGATTGAGCAGATTAAGTGAGATGACCCAATTCATATACACACCCTTAGGTTTGGCCTAGTAGGAGAAAAATTAGTTTTCTCACATTCCAACCTTCTCGCACGCCCTATTTAAGATTCTATAATCCAAAACATTGAGGATTTTTGAACTATTTTATGCTTTTGAAATGTATAATCCGAAGTCCTTCATGGACGCGAAAAACCAACAAGGTAAGATAAAAAAAGGCTAAAGTGCATTTTTCCCCCTAACTTTCAAAAAGTTGCGATTTTGATCCCTATGTACAAAACTTACAATTTTGGCCCCCTAAGAATTAGCCCCTTTACATATTTGGTCCTTTTTCCCAATTTTGATTGGTCAATGCCTACGTGGCATGCCACGTGTGTAAATATTCAATTAAAAATAAAATAAAAAACATAGAATCATTTTTTAAATTAATTTAATGAAAAATGAAATTAAAAAAATAAAAAATAAAACCCAAATCTTAATCTTCATCTTCATTTCATCTCATTAGTCCCAATCCAATCTAGAAAAGAAAAAAAATTAACAATTAAACTAAAACAACAAATTTATTATAACAAGCAAGAATCAAAATATTTCATGCCATCTGCAGATAGGCACCATGGAACCAAGGCAATATTGCATACCCACCAAGACACACCAGCATTCTGTATCTCTCAATCCTACTAGTAGCAACAAACTCCTCCCTCCACAAACCCTAATAGAAGACTCGAACTACCTATCACAAAATCTTATGACACTTCACCACTTTTGGGTCATCAACATTTCGCAAGATCTGGATTTCGCGATGGATTTGATGACGAACAGATTCGTCGTGATGTCCGTGAACAGTTGCTTTTGTGAACTACTTTGTAAACAGTTCCTTCGTTTTTGCTTCCAATCTAGTTCAATCTTTCAAGCTTGGAAAACGGAAACACTAATTGTTGACTCGCTCCTCTGCTTCCGCTACCGCTTCCGTTTCTGACAAAGGATTCAGTTCAAACAGCAGGAAAAAACCCAGAGAAACCAAAATATCACACCCAAAAAAGCAAATTCATGGAAAACGATTATAAGAGAAAAGGAATGATGAAATGATATACGTTATTGATAATATTGAGAGCTTCGCGAGTGGCTTGGTGTTCTCATCCACCATCGCAAGTGATGAAAAAACCTTGCACGCGGGTTTAATGGATACGAACCCTTTTTCACTGGTTTCTGCAAAAATTAATGGAAAAACAGATTCAGAAAACAAATAAAATGATAGAAAGATTGAAATTGAAAGAAGAGGTGAGGTGAAGGAGAAGATATGTTGTCAGGAAGATAGTGTTTTCTCTTCTTTTAATTTTAATTTTAAATTTTTTTCCTTATTTTTTTATTTTAGTTTTTCAACTATTTAATTTAAAAAAGGATTATATGATTTTTTTTAATTCAATAATTACACACGTGGCATGCCACGTAGGCATTGACCGATCAAAATTGAGAAAAAGGACCAAATATGCAAAGGGCTAATTCTTGGGTGGTCAAAATTGTAGTTTTTGTACATAGGAGGCCAAAATCGCAACTTTTTAAAAGTTAGGGGGGAAAATGCACTTTAGCCGTAAAAAAATTCTCTTAGGAGAATTTGAACGGATTGGGCCTTGGCCTTTTGACGGGTTTTACAAAGTCCAGTCTAGAAAAATATTCTACGGCCTTAATCATAAAGTTTAGTGATATATCTGCTTATATGGCATGTCTTCTTTTATATTGTGGTTTCTCTTAAATTATTCATCCCATGTTGCCAATTGGTATAAGAAAATCATCCCATAAATAAATGTCGTGGAGGAAATCAATTGATTTGTTGCCCATCTTAACTCATCAATGCGCCATTGAGCTATTCAGGGAACTTGTCCAAGTATGTTGACTCATAAGAAGGGTCAAATTGCTTGAACATAGAACTCGATCTCGACCCTGGAGGGTACATAACTCCTCAAGTTTCGGGGTCTAATTGGTGAAAGTGCTCAAAAATAGAATTTGTATAATAGGAAAAAAAAAAAATCCAAATTTCACATTACTTTATTTACAAGTCTGGAAATGTAAAATTTGATATTTTTTCCCATATAATAATATTAAATGATAAAATAGTCATTTTCCTTCAATGGTTGAGTTTGAAAAGGATCAAGGTGCTCCAACTTAAAACTCCTCTACAAACATATAAGAGGGATGCTCAAAGCATAGAACTCGGTTAGGAGAGTACAAAAAGGCCTTTTTTCTTCATAAAATCAATTCATCAGAAGTTACCATGTTCTATGTTTACATGAACAAGCTAACTATATGTTTGGTTTAAATTTTGGAGAGTCAAAAGAGATTATTGAGGTCGTAGATTTGATTTTATCATGTTTGGATGATTTTAAAGATAATTGATTTTGCTTGTAGAATTGATTTCACTTGCAGCTAGAATTTGTAGTTTTTGCCTTCTATAATTGATTTCAACCTTAAATTTATAGTAAGCTCCATTTTAACATAAATTCATTCAAACATAAATCATTTACATTCAACTCACTTTTACCCAGAATCAATTGTACGAAATCAATTCACTGTAAAACCCAATTCCTATCACATGAGAACCGGACATACACAAAAATGAAAGGTGTATTCTTGGAAATCAATTGATCTGTTCCCCGTCTTAACTCATTTTAACTACTTAAACAATTTCTAAAGACACTTGATAGCATTTTCTTTAAATGTTTTAGAGAAAATTAGAATATACTACTAATAACTGATAAAATAAATAGCCGTAATCCTTCAAGGGTTGAGTCTAAAAAGGATCAAGGTGCTCCAGCTTAAAAGCTCCTCTACAAACGTAAGCAGGATGCTAAAACCACACCAAAGATTAGTACATTTCGCAATCCAATTTAAGCCACACCATGCATGACAGCACAGAAGCTAAAGTAGCCTCAGCAAAGAGCATTCATTTCTCTCAGAAATCAACAACAACAATTATGGCCTTTAGTAAAAGCTTTCACAAGTCTGAACATTAAACTATCTTTTCTAAACAAAAAACAGTTTCCTTTCCTTGCAATGCAATTAAAGGTTATACAATGAATTGGAAGAGCACAAAAGTTTGATTGCCCGAGGAAGCATGTTAACAAACACACCTTTTACTTTTCACTCCCCCAATTCCCAAAAGTAAAGCCTCTGTCCCTTACCCACATCTCAAATAATTTAATAGTACATTCTGAATGCTGTTAAAGCATTTCTTATTACTCGAGAGGTGCACAACATAAAGGAGAGTAACTGGTAACTACCATTCCAACAACCAGCTAGGACAATTCCCACTAAAGAGAATCTATCAAGTTCCAACTCCTAAATCTTAACCGAAAGTCAGACGTATATACTTTCCATGTGGTATCCTCATCTTGCATTAAGTCATTTAAATGTATAGGAAAATGCTAATAGAGCTATATACAAGAATTTTGTTTAAAATTTGTATACACAAATTATTTTTTCAATATTAATTTTTTTACCTGTGTTCTTTAACGTGCATCTTAGGGTATAAGCCAGCAATATCCTAATTGTATATTTGGTATCACAGTGATCCGAACAAAATCAAGGTAGTTAAATAGCATGTGTTTGTTAGAGCAGTCTTTCATTGCCACCACGATGTGGTAAGTAAAACCTATAAAACAACGTTCAAGGGATATCTTCTGAAGGGTTTATAAACACAAAAGAAGTCGTTCGAAAGTTACAAACCAAACCACCGAGTGACCAAAGAGCAAAATTCACTATTAAGAGTCATGAGGAGACAAGAGTTTCAAAGTTTACAGCGCAACCAAACATTGATGAAGTGTAATTTTTGTAAAATCATGGTCACTTGTTATGATTTTACCGAACCCACCGCGGTATCAAACAAACACTAATCCCATTTAAAGGTACATGAGCGTACAATATTTAACGAAAATTATTGAACATTATAACTTATTAGAATGAAAAGAATTTCATTTATAAATATCCATCTTAGATAGACTAAGATATACAATAAATAAAGATATTATAGAATAATATAATATAAATCCATACATATTAGTATTCTAAAATGATAAACAATGTGAGACAAACAAATAAGGCTAACTTACAATACCAGGTATGATATTAAAAAGATGGATTAAACCTTTCTATATAACAAAAAAAAAAAAAAAAAAACAAAAAAAAAAAAATTAAAAGAAAAAAAAAAAAAAATTTAAAAAAAAAAAAAAAAAAAAAAAAAAAAAAACCCAAAAAGGTTAATTTAAGGGAGCCAAAAAAGAAAAGGTGATAGTAAATAATTACATAACATGTAACATGGTTAAAAAAAGTAACCTAATGAGAAGTTACTATGCTTTTCTTGGTAAAAAGATTACGTAGATTAAAAAGGTTACCCCCACTTCCTTCATCATGATGATGACACTCACCACCACCGTCACCACCACCGCGGTTAACGGCGGCGCCTCCACTCACACCAATAGCACTATTCTCATCACTTCTACAGCTCAAATGATGTCTATACCCAATACACATCGGAACATTCAAGCTCAAAACTTTAGCTTTTCCTCCACCACCACCGGAAACCAACTTGCTCCGGCGACTCACGGTGGCTTCTTTCTTCAACTCTTTCTCTGTGTTTAAACCTTGTTGCGTTTGTTGCTCTGAGTTTTTTCCACCACCGCGACGAACCTGCCATACTGGGCTATTCCGACCCACATGAACTCCGGCACGACCCGGACTACTGGGCCATTTTCTCGACTTTGATTCTCCGGCGGAGTTGCTACGAGAACACGGTGCACTGTTAACTTTCCGGGTCACCGGAGCTCCGGTAAAGAATTTGGGTCGGGTTGTATTTCCAGCAGACCTGCTTCGTGAAAATGGCCATATATTGATATTCAACTCTGCAGCAGAATTTGCACCGTTACCGGTTTTTCTCTCTTTCTTCTTCTCCTTATTCTTCTTTTCTTTCTCTTTCTCTTTCTCTTTCTCTTCTGCGTTGTTTTTCTCTCCTTTTCTGAAAATATCTTTCCACCGTTTTGAAGCTGAGAAAGTTGAAGAAGAAGAAGATTCTGTTATAACAGGTGAAGATTCGGGTTGAGAAGAATCGGGTTCTGGACCCGGTTCAAGATTTGGGTCTGAGTTTAGTGTTTGGGGTGGTGGGTCGGTTTTATTAGTGATGGTGGGGAGGAGGTGTAGGGGAAGAATAACACCGTCGACGAAAAGTTCGTCGGCGGTGTGAAGAGTTGGTTGAGGAAAAGATGGGTTTCGGAGCATCCAAAATTCAAATTCGGGTGAATTACAATTAGAATTAGTTCTATTTGGTGATAAAGTTTGAGGCTTTTGATTTGTGTCCATTGAGATTGGAGTGTTTGAGATGGAGAGAAAGGGGAATGAGGGGGTTTAATGGATATTGGGAAGGTGGGTGAGAGTGAAGAGAGAAAATGAAAATGAAAATGAAAATGAAAGTGAAAGGGACTTAACAAAGCAATAAATAAAAGGAGAATGAATAAAAAAGAAGAAAGGGATGGTATTGATTTTAAGAGAGGAAGTTGGGTAAGGATTGGGGGTCCATTAGGCTCCACGAAGATGGAATAGGAAGGAGACCATGTGCCTTACAAATTGGGTGGTACTAGTACTAGACAAAAGATTGTTTGTGGAGTTTTATTAGGAAAAAAAAGTAGGGTGTTTTTTTTATTAAAAATGTTTAATTGAGTTGCATTTTGAAGCATCGTCAAAATAGATAATTTGGATCCTCTAGTTTCAAGTCATTTTTCCATATAGTCATATTCTCTATTTTTGCAATTTGTTTTTATCTTTTTCTTGATCTTTTCTCCCTCTTTTCATATTCTTTTAAAAGATTAAAGAGATAAACGTAAATCATTGAATGAGAGATAACAAAAATCTGAGTTAAATGAATTGATTAAGATCCTAAAATAGATCATGATTACATTTTCACATGAGAATGTAATGTCTAGAGAAATTATCCTTATATAATCATTTTGGGATAATATTTGAGACAATTTTTTTTTAGGGAAAAAACAATAGAGAATACAACAAAAATCATTTTTCTAAAATTTGATGCCTTGCCATTGAAATTCATTCACCAAAATTTCTAATATATGTTTCTTTCATTTTAAATGATGAAAAATTATACTTTAATGTTCATGTGAAAATTATGGATATTGTTCCTCTCAATTTTTTTTTCCTTTAATGTTTTCTTTTTTTTTTTCTTTTCAAATTTCAATGCCATCTTTCCTTTATATTCACGCATTATTTTCTTAAGTTTTTCCCCACTTGAAAAGATCCTAATCCAAATATTGCATATGAAACATCCATTTTGAATCGGCTCAAAGATTAGAAAATGGATCCTCTCATGTAACACGAGGTTTCATTCAAATTCAACCGTTGCGAATGAGAAAGATATTTTTTTTTAGCAAAAAGTGAATATTAATGATTGAGATCTAAACACACGAGGAAATATGAAGAGAACAAACTGGAACAATCCTCTCCACAAACATCAAACTTAGATAACATTAACATAAAATCGACGTATAAGATAAAAAGGGTTAAAAATACTATTTTCTTTTTAAACATTCACTTTTTTATTAATTGAAATATGTATAAACTTCATAGCACTTCTTCCAATTAGATTCATAAAAATCAAATTCACATTTATAGAATATAAATCAAATTCTTATCAACCAGATCATGTCGTTGATTAAAGTGGGCTATTTACTTGGTGTGTCTATAAGTGTATGTCTATATGACATGTATGATGTATAATAACCTCATTATGCAGCTTTATGGTACTGTTCACCAATCACATCGTTAAAAACAAAAGATAATGGTGGATATGTGTGGGGTGCACATGCTAGTAAGAGAGAGTTTCATCTGCTTGTTATGAATTAATTAATTAAGATTAGGTACTGTACTACAGATTTAAAAGCTACTTGTACGTGCAATACAATATTCAGAAAAGCTCTGATCAAGAATTGGAGTGGCATCAGACAAAAGTTAATTACAATCGGAATGAATGAACACTTAAGCAATTAAATAAGTACTCAATAATTTGATATGTTATAGTATTTTTTTGAGGCAAAATATTTTTATACGACCTGGCATATACTAGTAGTATTTGTGTATGTATGGAATCATCATGGTATGTATTATAGCGCTGACCCTACGGAAAAATGTCAATTGTGACTACTTCAAGTCTTCAACAACATCACCGTCTTCTTAGGCTGCCACTACAAAAACATTAATTTAGTGTCAACTCCAAAGGTTGACGTTGACACATATCATTGCCTGCCTAGGATTGGTAATATGTGTAGTGTATGTTCTAATGAATGATTAATACTACTCATTTCATTTCAGTTACATTTATACACAAAAAATAACTTTTTAAATATATTGAATAGTTAATGTATTTAACGTATAAATGTGACCGAATACATTAATTATTTAATATATATAAAAAGTTGTTTTTGCTTATAAATATGATTGGAGGGAATACTTTATAAAGTTTAAACATGCATTCAAGGATAAATCACATATGATTAAATTTAAGTATATCCAAAAATTTCTTAAAATAATGAAAAATTAAGGACCGTAACTAGAGATTTGTCACAAAAAGAAGAAGTATTGACTAACAATCAAGTCTTATATCTCACTCAGAAGTTGATTTGAAACTAATTTTTTGGTGTGACTAAAATATTAGTGTGAAAAAAAAGTTGTCCAATGAAATAATAATTTTAGTAGTTTTGTTTGGATCTATTTTATTAGCTCAAGTTCATCTATAACCTTAACAATTATCAATTGGAATAAAATACATCAACATCTTTCTCTAACACTTCATCCTTATAAGCTTCCTTCATAGGAATTTTTTGGTGCGGCTATAACGACACCATGCCATAAGTTGGATCCGCCCATGATCCTACTAAATGGAGTTGGTACAAAAAAAAAGAAAAAAGAAGTGCAAATAGAGAATTTATTTTAAAAGTTACTATACACATTTTCAATATAATATTTTTTAAAAATGAATAAATTTCATCTATACAATTCTCTATCTTTTTTATTAATTAATTGTAGATAAAAGTATAATTGATAAATTATTAATTACTATTATTTTAAAATGTTGAGATGACATATATGTATAAATATCTTAAAATTTGGCACTTAAAAATGGGGTATGACAATATAATTGAAGATTCTTATGTTCATTATAATTTGTATGACGATAATCTAACTTTTAGGTGGCAAAATCTTTTTTACATGTGTTCTATGAAGTTTAAACTTTGATATTTATCACTTTTGAAACTTGACGTTCTCTAGACTAAGTTTGACTATTATATCAAATTGTGATCGGTTTATACGTAACCTCAACCAAAATACCCTGAGACTTGAATCTTGGTCAAATTCGTTTGTGGTTATCTGATCGGATATTATTTAATATTATCGTACGTCATTTGGATACGTCTCTTTCACTTCCTATTGATTAAACGACGTTAGTAAAGATAAATGGTAATAAATAGCTTACAAGTACTTTCTTTGGTATATGTCTAAGAGTACATGTTAATGAATCAAAACATTCTCTTACAAGTAGTATATTTAATTCATTTAAACTAAAAAAAAATCCATTGGAAAAAGTTTATGATTTCCTCTTCATAGTTTCACATAATAATTCACCATACTAACAACCACTTTCTAATCCATTTCAAAAATGACAATTGTAACATTATTTTCCCATTTTAGAACATTATACATGTGACTCAAAAGTTCTATCATGGTCGAATTACAACTAGCAAGATTACACAAAAACTTGTCATATATTTTCCCTTTCCCCTCCTAAACAATCTATCTAATATCTAACCTTTACACAATTGATACGTGGAGGTTGGTCCTTCACATTAATATATCAGGTTTCAACTCCTCCAAGTATATATAATTAGATGCAGGGACGATGCTTTATAAATGATCAAATTCACTTGACCACTCACATCACACTGTCGATGAAATTCAATAAATCTTAGATTTTATAACGAAAACTCATTGGTTGCTATAGTTCCACATATAGTGATGAATCATAAGAGCAAACCAGATAGGTCGTTGTTGTATACCTGTCTCAATTTAATTGATGATCGATAAACTAAAATTGAGCCACTCATGGCAAATCAAATGATATAGGTATAATTGTTTTATGACTATCAAGGATGATGTGATGAGTCAAGTCCCAATTGAGTGAGTATAAATGAAAACTCAATGTAGTATTAATTAAGTTATAAAGATCTTCCACCTAATAATAGACTAAAATTTTGGCTGAGCTTTTTCTTAGGAGCTTAAGTCATAATAACATATGCAAAACATATTAAAGCTGATCATTACATTGCGGACACATGTTAACAAAAATGTAAAGACAATTTAGTAACATGTATCTATTTCAAACCAACGCATTGGAAGCCAAGTGGTTGGAGGAAATGAACTTAAGTTAAAGTCAAATTGAGCCATAGTTTTCTAAGTTTGATTATTTATTTATGGGTCATGCTAGCTAACCAGTGTTTCAGGCAGCCTTACTGG
>Ga0228711_1008137_pt1 | contig 14862 bp, 5 predicted proteins | sample MedpolnodulmetaG_2_FD_177996 | JGI IMG/M metagenome (GOLD analysis project Ga0228711, IMG submission 177996) | Root nodule microbial communities from Medicago polymorpha collected in Santa Monica, California, United States - brown nodules | ecosystem: Host-associated > Plants > Roots > Nodule...
AGTACTTTGATTATGGATCCTGCACACTTGAACAAATTGTTTAGCATATCCAATTGATTATTTTTAATACCTTGTTATTGTCAAAACTCAATAGGTGACTTGTGAAACACCCTTGTTCCAACACATTTTTCTAAATAAGTGTAAAATGAGAAGAAAAAAAAAACTCACTTAAATTGAGACAGAGAGTAATATATTTCCTTCAACTCTAACAATTAAAGTATTAACTATTACCAATGACTATGAGTCCACATGAAGCTATACTCGCCTATAATCGTGAGACTAAGCCATTGTTTTAAAACTCGGACCGACCCGGCCGGTCGAACCGGTCGGCCCGCGAACCAGAGGGTGTAGCGGTTCGGGCAGGCTACTGGACCGGATATGCAACTACCGCTGAAACCCGTGTGACCTGTCCGGGTCAATGGATGGACCGCTGAACCAGTTTAGCCCACCCGACCCGTTTTTCCATTTTTTTTTAATAAAGAGGCACGTCATATATAGAGACAAAAACTCTAGTAACACGTACTCCTAACCCAAATGTCATTTTCAATCGTCGTTCTCCTCTCTCATCTCAACCGACGAAGATGATGAATATGGATGGATATCAAGACTATGACAATTTGCATAGTGAATTGTTATAACTTATTTGAGTTTCTGTTTTTTGATGACTATGCAACTTACTTGGGTTTGTAAGTCAATTATATTTTGATTTTCAACAATGCTTAGAACATACTATGTTTTAAAGATGAAATTTGAATTAGAACTTATTTGTGAGGTTTTTTATGCAGTACTATTGTTTAATGTATGAGCTAATTTAAATTTGGATTGGAATTAGCTTGAATTGTGCTGCAGTTAAGAAATTAACTTGCAAACTTGCAGCTGTGAATATAATTTTTTTAATGTACGAACTTTAAATAGAAAAAAAAATTACAAGATTTTTTTATCAAAATTTCATTCATAATGTAATTTTTGGTCATAAATATTTTTATATAGACCGGGTCAATAGTCATGCGGTCCGACTAGTGACCCACTGGTTCAACCAGTAACCCAGTGCCTTGACCGGGTCGATCACCGGTCCGAGTTTTAAAACATTGGACCAAGCCAAATCGAAACCAAATAGCACCCCCAAAATTTCTCCACATAAGCATGACACCGATCCATAAATTTGGAAAATCGGCATAACCAATTATCAAATTCGTCTCTAATCAAACCACCATAACCTACCATACTACCGACCTTTGTCGCCTTAGTATTCAATTTAACCCAACTACTAGGAGGTGGCCGCGATTTTATATTTCTAACCACATAGACTTGCTATATTGCAATTCTATTCATTATTGCATTCCCACAAAAATTTATTTCTCAATAATATCATTCCACGACCTAAAAGGATAAATAAAGGAACTATCTTGTTCAATTTTAGTATGACAATTTCTTACCCCTTACAAATATCTTCCTCCCCTTAAAAAACTCGATTAAGTGGCCGACACCACCTTTCCAAGAATATTATTTAATCGATTTACCAAGCATTTTTAGAGAATTTTACACAACTAACAAAAGATATAGGTCTAGAATCCGACAAAGATTTGGGACTAATATTTTTTGGAATCAAAGCTATAAAAGTATTATTCAACCTATACATTAATCTTTCATTGTCATGAAAAAATATTTTTTAACCATTTCCCAAAATTCTTTTAGTAAACACGAATTTAAGCCATTTAAACCTAGTTTTTGAAGTTGTCGTAATCCCAAATCGCCTATTTAATTTCCTCCAAGAAAAATTGTTAAGTTAATAGAACTTCATTTTTCTCTTATAAGCATTGTATCCACGTTAAAAAGAGGAGAGGCCTACAAAAAATATATATGATTTAAGACCTCTCTCATTACTTATTCCATTTTTGCCCCGCTAACCTTTAGGCTCAGAATAACATTATTTCTCTTTTCTACCTTCAACAAAGCCACGAAAGAATTTCATATTTGCATCAACTTCTTTCAACCATAAAACTCTCGATCTCTGCCATTGTAAGTTACACTTCACTTGAGATAGAGAATAAATTGTTGCATCAACTTTTTTCTCTGAACTTGATCATGTAAAGATAAACTTGTCTCTTGCCATCTATTGTCCAACAATTGTGATGGCAAATTGGACTCTAATATCCTTTCTTTGATATTTTGGCTATGATTTTTGAGTCGATTACGAACACAACACTTCAACCTTTTAAATATTTTCTTTAAAACAAAACCATCACAATTGAAACTTGAAGATCATTCCAACTTTCTTTCACAAAGTCTTGATAACCAGAGAAATCACCCCAACACATAAGCATCCTAAAAGGATGAGGCCCCTAATTGAGTTGTATGTCACACAACACAATTGGCACATGATCAAAAAGACTCTTATTTAAAGCTCATTGAGAATAATTATCCCACACATCATACCAACTAATGAAAAGGCAAAAATCAATTAGGTTTACCTAATACTTGAGCGTCCAACAAACGACAAATCAATAAAAGTTGTGTTATCAACACAATCATTATAATATTGCATATCCTCCTCCCTTGAGTAATCAACATTCTCTTTCTGCTCCAATTATGATCTAATTGCATTGAAGTAACATACACACCAAGTCAACCATTGATCACCTATAAACTTATGATATAATTGATGTCCTAAAGCTCTTTTCTCTTCCATATCACAAGGAGCATGTACATTAGGTACAATAAGATGCTCATTGTTATTGAGCCACAATCCCAAAACAAACAAAGCATTATTTGGAGTAAAAGAATACTCTGCTATGAAAACTTTCGGATCTCATGTAGTGGGTACCACCAGATCTTCCTACATATGGTTTAAAAGAGAATTGAACCCTTTCAATCCCCACAACATTTAACATACAAAATACTCAATTTGCTTCAACTTCGTTTCTTGAATACAAAAATATTTGTTTTTTCAGTGCGAATCATTTTCTGAATTTTCTTCTTCTTTATAAATTATAACTTATAATCTTCATAACAACCACACATCACCCAACACCACCACCGCCGCCGCCGATAGTAACCAATCTACCCGGCAACATTTGTTCCCCCACTTACCACTTCAATATTATGTCTATCTCTAACCTCGTTTTTTTCTCCCTCATTTTTAAACCCAACTCTTCCTCAAACCTTCATATCGCCTCAGCTATAACCCTAAAATCTTCATGTGAAACTTTCCATTGACTCCTTTCTTCAAAAATTAAAGAGCTACTAGCCCTCTTAACTAAACAAGTGTGACTTTTTTCCAAATATCTCACAGCCCTCGATCCGGTCATTTGGCAAGCTCAGACTTATTTATTTGCCACTTGCTCATGGTTTGGTCATTTTCGGGCATTATCAATATTGATGTCATTTTTTTCTATGTGGTGGGTTCGGAAGAAATCAATCCTGTAAATTTGTTTTTATTTTTTTGACAAAGATACAAATTTACTCCTTATTTTCTCAACTTTATAGAATCATATAATGTGGCCTGTTTTTTGACAAAGAAAAAAGTGACGTTGCCAAAAATATAAAGTGGCCTGTTGAACCCACCAAAAAGCTCCCAAAAACATGCCTTAATAATGTGACGTTGCCATGTAACCAACTGGCCTACTTGCTCCACCAAAGGTTATCTATTTTGGTCACCAAATTCATAATTGGTTTTTTTTTATAAGATTACTTGCTTTGGTCTTGATGACAAGTATTTGAAAATTGTTTATGATTATATTTTATATAGTTTTGTTCATAATAAAAAAAGTTTATTGTGTTGAATTCTAGAGACTAGAGCAAGTCTCAATAGTAAAAAAGAACGTTCAAAGATCTTTCTACAGTAGTCGGAGTTAAACGCAGACTTTCGAAAAATATGAATTTTACAAATTAAACTACTATCTCTATCTTTAATAGCAGAGGTAAGTTTTTAACGGTGGTATATTAGTAAATAAATAATTAACGTAATTGAAAATGCTAAAAAAACCTTATAAAAATGGAAAAAAAAAAATTCAATTCAAAAGATCTTATAATCAAGGATGCAGGTGGTATTAACTTTTATCGGCAATTTATATATAGTTTTTAAACTTAATTTAATATCTTAAGTAAACAAAAAACTTAATTTAATTTCGGGTTTATGATATCTCGACGTTCTTTTATTTTTTGGTGGGCCCGTATTCTTTTTCTCCTTCTTAGCTGGTCGTCACTCTCCACATTAATATGTTAAAGTCTTTTTTTGTTGATAAATTATTTTAAAAAAAATTGAAAAAATTTATTTAATTTTTGACAAATTGTTAATAAAATTTATTTTTTTTTCCGAGGGAAAGTTATTTTTATATAATATCTATCCAAGTTCTTTATTCCACTACCACTAGGTCAGCATCTGTTAGAATAGTAGCCCTTCCAATCTTCAAGAAGGTTCAAACGTTTTGTCCTCTTCCCAAATCACACGTCTTTACGGTACCGTGTCTCCATCCTCCTATTATTGACTGACCTGCAAATTGGAACAAAAACAATACACCATTAAATCACGCATTTACGCTTAAGGATTAATTCAACAATTATACAAATCAAAAAAATAATCTATTTCAAAAAAACGAATAATCTTTGGAGAAAAATAAATAAATAATAATCCTATCAAACTCACCAATATAATCACATCACGCTAAATGTGAACGAACTGAACGAATATCACGCAACAAACTACGACTTTGGTAAACGGAATCTTAACCATCAAAAGCGGCACGCATAGGACACGTTGCAAAAAAAAATTAAGGCTCAAATAAAAAAAAATAGAACCTCAACCACGTCTGAAAATTTATAAAATTTCACTCAAATTCAATTTTTTTTTGTTCTTTGTTGATTTTTTTTCTTCTTCTCATTCATATACTGAATCAGCTTCGAATTTGGTTCCAAGTATTTACTGCAATTATATGTAATTAATTTATAAAATAAAATTATGGTCTAAGTCCTTAATGGCAGTAATTATTGAAACGAGGCCCATAATACACGGGCCTTGGGCTTCTCGGGCTTCCCTGTAACTGGCCCATATAGCAACAAGCTTTCGCTGATCCATTCCGAAAGCCGCCGATCGAATATCCTACCGGAGCTCTCGGTGAGCGGCTGTGACGTCCGATCCTATACGCCACCGCGTACGGCAGCGATTCAGCGGAGGTATGAGGCGATCTGGCCGGAGATAGACTGGCATTTGACGATGAAGATGATAGATCAGGTGAAACTTTCAAACTCGATTTCGGCTGCGAAAGAATTGCTTTGATCTTCAAAGGATGAGTTAGTTTCAACGAGGCACGTTCGTATTCGTCGATTATGTTGGATAAATCTTCATCGTTCGTGATGGAAATCAACGTTTCTAAATCTCCGTTCGGTAATTGACACCGCAAAGTCACAGATGAACCACACAATTCTTCAAGCTTCGTCATCAATTCTGCAAGATATCAACAAAATCGATGAGTATAGCGAACGATACAACGAACGTAGAGAGAAAATTAAGATTGAGAAAAGAGAATATTCTTTTTTTTTAAGCCAAAAAGGAATTAAATTAAAAGAAAAGAGAATGTTGAAAGATGCGAACCTGAGAATGAAATGGAACGATCGACGGAGAGGACTCTGGTGTGACCGCCGACGTAACGGAGTTCACCGTCAGTGGAGCGAAGGCGGATCTTGCCACCGTAGCTATAGAGGATCTTAATAGTGTTTGAGGGTTTAGATTCCATGACTCGTTGTTGTGACTCAGTGAGTTGTGTGGAAAAGTGAAAAGAATATTCGAAGATTCTAGAAAGAAAGAGAGAAAGGAGTGAGGAGAGGAGAAGAAGTGTTTTCTTCTGCGTTAGAAGGTTGAGGCTTGAAACTTTGGTATGTGATTTTCGGGTGTATTTATAGGCTGAATTCAGAGCCAAAGGTCTGATTTTTTATTTATTAATTAAATATTTTTACGTAATATTAGATGATTTGTTACGAGACTATTATTAGTTAATTATTTAATATTTAATTGAGAGAGAAAAAGAGAGGAAGCAAGAATTACACACACACACAAAAGAAAAAGCAAGGAAGAAAAAACGTAAAGTGGATACCGACTTGGAATGTTTGTTAAGGTGTTTTTAACTAACCACTGTGCATTCGCCACTTGGACTATATTCCTATATATGCGGATATTCGTTTCTTTTTCGCTTTCCCGGAAGGAATGCCAAATTTTCGTTCAAAATAGGGATGGCCTAGTCAAGCACTACTAGTTTATTTAACTTTTTAAAATAACAAAGATTAATTTTGAGGTTAAATATATTTTTCATCTTTTTAAATATACAAACTTTTCATATTAATCTTTCTAAAAAAAATTCTTCAACATTTAGTTTTTATAAAATTTTGAATCATTATTTTTTGTCTCTATTTTTAAGTTAATTTTTTGTATTTTTTAATGAAAATGTGTAGAATATTGTAAAAATCTCTAAAAAAATAGAATTGTTTAACAAAACACAAATTAAATATGAATTTTTAATCGTCAAAAATATAATAATTCATGTCTTGTTAAAAAATTCTAATTTTTTTTTTAGAAATTTTTATAATGTTATAATTTTTCTGCAAAATTTTATTCAAAAATATAAATTCTACATATGAGTTTACTTTAAATGAGAGACCAAATGTAAAGATGGAAAAAATTTTGGGGATTAAAAGTTGAAATTTTTTTTTAAAGGAACTAAAATAAAAAGTTAACATATTTTATAGGAATCAAAAACATATTTAACACCTTAAATTATTTTAAAGTAAATTTAAATATCAACAGATTTTGCCTACAAGCTATCAACACCAAACCACACTTTAACAGAGATATCGAATAATTTACCTTTGTGTGATTTTTAAAATATATATGATTAAAATTGATTTTTATGAGTCTCACATTATAATTTCGAAAAACAATATTAAAATTACAATTGTAAAAGAGTTTTGATGGAGCACGTAGTTGAATTTAAACTCACATCTCTAATTAAATTGAAAGAGATATATTATTATCTCATTTTTTATATTTTTGAGTATATCATTTTACAATTTTTATAACAATGGTAAAATAATCAAACAAGATCAACGATGACAATAAGAAGACAAATCTATCACGGGCAACACTTAGGTGATATTGTAGTTTATGATATTGATAACACTAGTCAACCATAATGTCACAAGTGTACAAAAAACAAAACATCTTTATTAGAGCGAATGAAGAAATCGACTTATAATATTGTGGTTGACCAATCTCACCCAAATAATTACATTTGATTACGATTCCATTTTATTTTTTTTCTTGTTTTGATCCATTTATTTTTTTTCATTTACTGTTTTAAAAGGGAAAAAAAAAAGATAAACTTAAAAAAAAAAAACAGGACCATTTATTTTTCAATAAGGAAAATAAGAAAGTATTGAAGAGTCCAAAAAAAAAGTGTTGAAGAAAAAAACTATCGAAACACCTTGAAGTGGCTCCACGTGAGCTCATATTGTGTGGCATAAGGTTCCACGTGCAGTCATTTAAAGAATGCACCTCACACCCACACCCCAAACCCAGTGACACATTTTCCAAGATTTTTGATTCATGCTCGATAAAGAACAAGACATTCGAATAATTATTTTTGACAATTTTTAAGATAATTTATTTTCTTGTTATTTATATTGGACATAAACAAAGGAGATAAGGAAGGACAGGGAGATTAAGAATAATATACAAGTATAATATAATTTTTTAGAAGCTAAATTAATCTCTTTAAATTGATACCGGTGAAAATATGAAACTTTGAAGTTGAAACACTCTCAACCCGATTGTTACAAGTATAACATAATAGTTTTAAGGGTTGTTAAAAAATAATTGTATTAGTTATCTACAAAATTGTATAAGTATTATTTATCTTTATCAAAATCTAGTACTTTCACCGTCTCACATTAAATAATTTAGTTGATTGTCTCGCATTTGTCAAACCATAATCTTGACTATGAATAAATTTCATTATTTATTAAAAAAAAGTATACAAAAATTTATATCAAAAAAATATTCATGAAACAAATCTAACATCTTATATACTATTATTTATTTTTATATATTAATTGAAAGAAGATGAAATACTCCTAAAATTTTGAAGAATTGAGCCATATTCATATAGCTCATCGTGATTAAATTCCGTGTCGCTTACAATACTCTTTGAATCAAACTTCAACATTATGTTATAAGTTCTTTTGAGGCTTAGAAGAATTTACCTTTGAAGAAGTATCTCCCTAACCGAGCAAATTGTTATCAATATCAATATTCGATTGATTGACAATTAATCATATTTTTCGTGAAATCTGAAGAAAAAGATCAATGCTCTGTCAGTAGTTTCCTTCTCATGTATTTGGCTGAATTAAAATAGAAAATATGAAGTATCTGATTCGTGGTACCAAACTTTTGTTGTGTTTGTGTTCTTAAATATTTGCTAGTTTGCAGTTCTCGTAAACAAACAATAAACAATTCAATCACTTGCTAGCTTTATTAATAAATTATTATTTTTTGAGCAAAACATATTTTAAGGATTTTTCTTTTACAAAGGTAAATCATCTCATTTCATTAACAACAATAGTTCGAATGAATGTAAGAATTTGAATGAAAAGTTGAACACCAACTAAAGAAGTGGTCGTTCTATAAAAAGTATAAGCAATCTCATGATTATCTCCAAATAAATTGGACATGCAGGTTTGTGAACAAAGAAAAGAAAGTACTTCTACAATCTTTTATGACAATGCCAAAGTCAGATTCAGCGTTTCTAATACAGTTAAACTTATCGACTGCTCTATTTTTATTTTTTTTAAGAAGCTATCAACTACACTATTGAAATCTAACCCAATTCACATTATTAACATGCAACTCCTCGACCCATTTTAAAGCATATAACAAGCTCATAGCTTCCTCTTCATCTACACTAAGCATTGAAAAAAAACATTGTGTTTGAGCTAACACAAAGCTACCTTGTCCATCACATATAACATGCTGATATCATATTTAGAGGTGTTCAAATCTAAAACGATCCAAACGAAAACCACATACGAATAAAAAATATCGAAAATCACAAAAAACCAAATATTTTTGGATGCGTTTAGATGTTGTTTGTAAAAACTGCTGGGATCGGATCAAGTTTCTGACCACTTTTCAAAACCGAATCAAACCAAACCAACCGCAAAAGTAATTTTTAATACTTATTTATTTTTTTATTACTATTATATACTGCATTAAAAAGATTGTTCAAAAGTGAGTGTTGCTAAATATTATTGATACCACTTCTATTCAATACATTGCTTATTAGTTTTGTTAGGCAGTGTGTTGTATGGAGATTTGGACCTTTGTTACAACATATGCTTGTAGTTATCATGTGCGATCAGTTTGGTGACTGTATTATGATGTATCTTAATTATCTTTTTAAACCTTATACACCTTGTGTTTGGTTTAGAGTCTCTAATAAAATTTATTTGACCTTAAAAAAAACACTTACTAATTAATTAATGTAGATAAGATAATCTCTCAGGCTACTCCTGCGATATAAACTATACACTTGCTCTGAGTGTATCCTTAATGCAAGAATGTACAAGTCAGCTTTACAATTTCACGTTTCATAAATAACCACTAAACAATTTAATCAAGAGAGTCCATTCACTCCACTAACATATCTGTAACCAAAAAAGGAAAGAACCACTAGTATATTTTCCCCAAAAAAACACCACTAACATATCTGGATTGGATTTTAGAGCGTTTGAAACTTTCAATTGAGTGTACGTTGTCATTTATTAATTTTGTAGGTACTTTAAAGCATGACCTCATATCAACCTTCAACTTGCATTAGCTATAAATATTGAGTATGATGGAAAAGTGGAGCCTCTTGCATCATCAATTCAATCCCCAATCCCTATATATGGCTGCCCACAGTACAAATTGTCCATTAATATCGTCTTTATCCATTGTAAGGACAAATTCATGTTATATGGAATGCTTATGTAAGGGATCATTGTTAAGTTGCTATCACAATAGGTTCTAACTTCTTATCCGGAAACGTTATCTCAAAAGATTCCAATTTCTTATCTGAAAATAAAATAAATAAATTAATGTGGGGAAGGCTACATCTATATTCTATGGTCATTCTCCTCAAGCACAATTATTTGTGATTTTGTCTTTTTCTTTTCTTTCGATATGTTGATTCTTATTTTCTTGGATCTACAATTTAGGTCCTCATATTTTTGCAAAAGGACAAAAATTACTCTAGCAATCCTTAATTAAGTAACTAATTAGTCATTTGCATAATTTTCTTTCTTTCAATGAGGTCCTTTATATTTCAAAATTTTAGCATCATTAACTTTTTTTCTTTCCAATTTTGGTCATTTTTTTCTTAGAAATGTCTACATGCCTATTAACTTTCCATGTTGTTGGCTACATGATATCTAAATTGTTGGGAATTCAGACAAGAGCAACAATTAAACCAAAAAGATGAATCATATCAAAAACAACAAAACAAGATAAAAGGAGAAGAAGAACATGACAATATTTGTTTATTTAATTTGACTCTAATTTGATCTATGTTTGGGGAAGAGAACAACTCATTTGATCTATGTTTGGGGAAGAGTACAACCCTTCAATTCTCTGTCAAAGAAATTCTTAAAAATAGATATAAGGATCATAAGAAATGAGCATTTATCTTCAAAAGTCTATAAAATTATCCTAATAAATTCAATCCAAACCATTATTTAGTTTACTTCCACACTCGGTAGTCAATAACCTAATTAGATATAGATAAATCTATATACCAAAAAGTCAACAACTCCTAACCCAATTCATAAAAATGTTGAACTCGTTATCATAAAAAGGAAATTTTAATCTCAGCTCTATCATTTGTGTATGTAAATTTTTAATAATTATTGTTATTTCGTCTATAAAAAAAATCCATGTAAAAAGGAAAGATACGGATAAAACTATGAAATAGGTAGAGCGTAAGTTTATTCATTTTTATACAATTGATGATTAAGGAACTTGAAAATCTTTTGTACAGTATAACAGTCCATTTTGCAAACAGTTTTTTTTTTTTTTCACTCATAGAATCGTATGCGCAATTCATCTTTTATTTGCTTTTTGATCTTATACTCTCGTTTCATGTGGAGAATAGTTTGATTTATTTTTTTAATCGTAAGAGTATATGAGATACATAATAAAATGATTATCCAGGGACATCATGTATATATAAGAGGCATTGGTCTAACACTCATAGTTATAGTTATCCATAGAGGTGATCGCATATAAATTGATTAATTTTTTTTTTTGAGGGGATTTAAATTGATTAAATTAAAAACTACAAATCAAAATAAAAAACTGAAACTAGATAAAACCAATTTTTTTGTATATCTTGAAATGTTTTTCTATAAAAGCTGCTAAGATAAAATCATATTTTAGATTATGGTTTGAGAACCAAACACAACCACATATATAAAAAAATTTAACTCTTATTATTTATTGTAAAAAGTATGCTATGTATTAGTGTAGAGAAATGTAGATCAATAGATCTTTACGGAGTTTGGGTTGCTTTTGCGTTTGGGTGTGGGTGGTCTTCGAGCCACGCCTTTTCCTTTTTTAATATTACTTTTATTTGCACCACCATCCATCTTGTCGAATGCCATACAAATTTGTGTTTTAGATTTTGGTGGGCCGATTGTGTTTGTTTCGAGATCGGAAGTTAGTGTCTAGTTGTAAGTTTGTTTGGTTGGTTATGATGTCTTCTCCAAAGAATCAGGAGTGAGAGGTACCTTACTAATTTGTTTATGGAGTCTGGCGTGCCTATCACTTTTGATTCGAAATCGGAAGTCAATTCTATGATTCAAGTTTGCTTTGGGCTAATCATGATGTTTTTCTTCAATGGATCGGGTGTAGAGGGGCGGTGGATGCTGAATGAGCATTGGGATAAGACATTTGCGGGTGTAGCTCAGCCATGTTGATGTTGATTTGGAGGGGTGTTTTTTTTTTGGAGGTGAGTAATGGACGATGAGTGTTTATGGATTTCGTTTTCATTGGTCGGTCACAATGAAGTTTAATTTAGGTGAAGTTGGTTTTGGTGGTTGTTGTTCTCAAGAGTGTTGAAGTTAAGTCTTAAAATATATGTGTATCTCTCTTTTATAGCGTACCTTATATACGGCGTCTTAATTTTTTTAGTCTCTAATTTACCGGTCTTTGTGTCGATTGATAAAAAAGAATTCAATCACCACAACAATATAGTAAAAGATATTAGAGACCGTATGCAAGAAATTAATCAGAATCGCAACCCAGGCAAATCAAGAACTAGTACGTCAGTTTCAAGCAGCAACCCAGCGTAACTTATCCCCCTAATGTTGAACTGCCACCGATGAAACTCAAAAACAAAACTTTTCAAATGAGATTTAAGTCTACCCCAAGAAAACAATTTAACGCTCTCAAATAAAACTCTGCAATGATGGACTATTTTTTATTAGTTAAAATAGTAGTGATCGTACTCAAGGCCCCAATATAATCTTGAATATTTTTCATTTTAAAAATAATTGAAAAAAAAATGTAAGTTACAAACGACTAAGTTGTAGTTAAATACTCCCTCTGTCTCACAATATTAGCCGTTTAAGGTTTGTGTACGATTATTAAAAAAATGATTAATTCTATTGATTTCAATGGTAAAATTAGTACTCCCTCCGTCTCTAAATAATATTCCCTCCATTCCTTTTTAAATGTCTTTTTAGGGTGAATTTTTCGTTCCTATTTAACTATCTTTTTGGTATTTTAAGGGTATGATTTGTCAATTATACCCTTTGTCAATTACTTTCGTCTTTTTCAATAAAACTAATTAATGTTATCTATTTGGAAAACTAAAGTTTGTTTGTTTTTTTTTTATACAAAGTTTGTTTCTTGTTATCTTCAAATTTAAACAAAATTTTGTTCCAAACAATGATTTCAAAAAGAGTTAAAATTTTATAAGTAAGATGAGTAGCAATTGTTAACAATTTCGAGTGTGACTCTAGCATTGGTTGAAGTCATAGTTGAAGTCTCAACTTTGATTAAAGGAGATGGAAGAAGGCTAATTTTTTTTCTTAACTTTTGATTAATGTGAAGTTGGAATAATTTTTATATAACTTAAAATAATTAAAAAGATGTGCACAATATTTAGAAAATTGACAATTGTCTATTACGAGAGAGTACGGAAAAAGAAATTGAATTTGTTGGAGAAAAAGATAATAACTGACAATCGTTTGTTACGAGAGAAAGATAACATATTAAAATGAGGGTATAATCGAAAGATATTGTGCAAAAATACACATCGCTATTTTTATGTTAATTTTCTAAAAAGACACTTAAAAAGAAACATAAGGAGTAGTTGTTTAAGGTTTATGCACGATTATTAAAGAAATGATTAATTGTGTTGATTTTGGTGGTAAAATTATTATCATTTATTAAAACACCCTTATTAATTGTAGTCAGTGGAGTAATTAAGTTGGATGAAATTCAATAAATAAGAGTATAATCGTGGAAAAAATAAATAAATGTTGCATTGATATTATAAAGTGACAATTATTTTGAGAAAAAGAAAAAATTCTAAAGAGACAATTATTGTGAGACGCAGGGAGTAGGATTTACTAAAACATCATTATTAATTGTAGTTAGTGGAGTAGTTAAGTTGGATGAAATTCAATAATTAAATGTATAATAGTGAGAGAAAAAAGCAATAAATGCTGCATAGGTATTTTTTTTTTACAACAAATGCTGCATTGGTATTGTAAAACGACAATTTTTCTAAAGAGACAATAATTGTGAGACAGATGGAGTATATGAGTAATGGTTTAAGTAAGACTTTTAACTAGAGCTAAATATGCATTTATTTATGGATAATGCATAATTGGCAGCAAAATTACTGTTTTTCAGACTTTTTACCTACGGAAAAAGAATATTTAGTGACGGGTTTTGACTGCAAGACAAAATTTTTTCTCTTTTTTCAAATTTTAAGGCCCTTCTAAAATTGATGCCTTGTTCCAAAGACCCTGATGCACTTGCACATGAAGGGATTTTAAGAGGGGTTTTTTAAAATTTTAATCCTCTTTGCGGAAGATATCCCATGAGAACGGATCTTGATTAAATGATTAATCACAAATCAACGAGAACACATTCTCAAACACTTTAAGGATTATATGTTTACCTCTTGAAGCGCAGAGCCTTTGTAGCAGAATTAATTGTTTCTAATCACGAGCAAAGCAAAGCAGCGATGCCTCTACTCAGTCCACACGAACAGAACTTCTCCGATGACCGGTGCTAGCCAATTCCAACGGAGATTCAGAGAGATTAGGTTTAGAGAGCGGCGACTAGGTTTACTCTTGTGAATTAGGTTAAGCGTTTCAACCAACAAAATGTTTCAGCACAAGTGTTCTATTTATAGAACCACTTGTGTGGTCATTAAGTCAATCACTTAAATACACCGTACCTTACGGTGGACCGCGTTTCTCTATTTTCACAATTAAATAATAAGTCATACATAATTACTTAATAACTAATAAGTCTCACTTATTATTTTATAAATAAGTCTTACTTATTTATTTCTCTCATCTATCTGTCCTTTGTGTGTGACCCTCTAGGTTCCCGTATCGTTGACAATAATATTAAATCACGTATTTAATATTATAAACAGTGAGCGGTATCTAGCAACACATCACTGCTACTCAAGTGACGAAAATGTCATGTGATCTGACGAAACCTTTCCGTGATAATGTTCATGTGTATAATTACCCTTTTTCCCTCATGTCTATATTGAACACAAGGCATAGTATGTCATCCTTGTCGAGTTCAATATT
>Ga0228711_1008139_pt1 | contig 14859 bp, 9 predicted proteins | sample MedpolnodulmetaG_2_FD_177996 | JGI IMG/M metagenome (GOLD analysis project Ga0228711, IMG submission 177996) | Root nodule microbial communities from Medicago polymorpha collected in Santa Monica, California, United States - brown nodules | ecosystem: Host-associated > Plants > Roots > Nodule...
AGAAGAATTTAACCAAAAAAAAAAAAAAGAAGATGGAGGAAGTGAAGATACTTGAACAACTTGAATGTTAATTTGGATGGTATTTTTTTTAATTTAAGGTAAATGATGATGAAGATGATGAACATATAGAGAAGAAGATAAATATTGCTTTTTTTGAGTTTTTTTAATGACAACATCATTTAAAAATAAAGTTGTTACCAATAATCATATGTGGTAAGCTATCTCATCATTTTTTTAATAAAAAATGATTAACTTGTACATGTTTTAAGATATAAGTCTATGGTTTTTTTTCCGTGGAAGAATAAGTCTATGATGCTTAGAAATCAAATCATTGATTTTTTTTTCTTCTTACGATTGAACTATTGTTGAATTAACTGTTTCTATGAAATCTTTTTAAGAGAAAGAAAAAAAATTAGAGGAGAAAAAAAACTTTTTGTAGGTAAGAAAAAAAAACTTTTATTCGTTCCTGAAATTTCGTGTGTATCTTTTTATTTTTTTGACTAATTTTGTATGCATCTTTTTTTGAAGAAGCTAAACAAAAATATATTATAAAAAACCAATACAAGCTCCTCTAGCATAAGGTGTACCAAAGGAAGTTAAATAATTCAAAAATTACAATAAGACGATCCACATGCTACCAAAGTAGCCAAAAAAAAATTATGTTACAACCTAAAAACATAATAAAATATTTAACCTCCAAACCAAATACTCAAAATAAAAAACAGAATAATAAAATTTAAACCACCAAAAGACTTGTAGTTTAATCTTTTTCAGTAAAGATAGAAACCGATCTATTGTTTGCATTTTATACGCATTCAACATTTATCATTTAAGTTAATCCAATAAAAATAATCAGGTTATTAAAGTGAGAATGTCTAATATTGTGTGGGTCTTTAATGATGGATTAAAATAAAAATACTAATACCTAACCCTAATTTGAGTTTTATAAATATAGAGATTGTTTTGTAAAATAAAAATAAAAATATAGAGATCGTGATCCAAGTCACGTACTATATACATCAATAGACGTTTTTTTTGTTCTCATCATCAACGTGACAAAGATGATGATTTGGAAAGTCATACCATATAACATCAGACAAACAATTATTTCAGGGACTTTTCACACATGATGATTGACGTATTTACTCTTGTTTTTACTTTTCCTTTTTCATTAACCGCTACTTGAATTTTTTTACCCCGTCACTTGCATTGTGTCGTGATCGTCACGTGATTCTTCTTGCTCTTTTGACATAAATTGAATCGTTCTCTCCTTTATTACACTTTCACGTTCCTCTTTCTCTATTCTAAGTTCTAACCAAAGGTTTTAAGTACGGTCCCTTTCCCGCGAAAACGGCCGCGACATAATGGCATAGGCTGTTGCCGTTAGAGTTTCATGTTCCTGATGGCAAAGTCTTACAGGTGAGAATAATAGCGAGGTGGATGCAGAGACCCGCCGAAGACTAAATAATCGGACGGATCGGTGGACTGAGATTCTTTCATTGAAGCCAAGAGCTTACATCTATCACAATTTTCTGGTTAGTTTTAGAATAGTTGAAGAGAAAATTAATATGAGAGGATTAGAGAACAACGATTTTTAAACCTAAATTAATATGAGAATACATAACATAGTTGAAGAGAAAATTTGTTTCCTTCAAAAAATAAAAAATTAATCTAACATGTATCACAATACATGTTCCTAAATTATGAATTTAGTTTTTGAACCTTTGAGATTGGAAGTATTTTCTTTAGGTAATCAACAATTTTGGTCTTGAACAACATGTGAGGCATTGTCCTTACGGTCTTTGAGAGTATCAAAATTGCAAAAATGACTCTTTGTAATTTTATTGGACTAAATTGAGTAACGAAAAGCACATTTGAGTACCAAACTGACAAACTTAAACACACATGATGATGTGTTTGCAATTTCGATATATTAAGGGGGACTATAATGACGGCCCATAAGCTCCTTATTTCTTAAATCATTTATATAATAAATGTTTGTATGGATGATTAAGTTGTTCAAGGAGTGAATAGAGGGCTGCATATATGTTACTGCATCTTTGTCAAGGAGAAATATATATAATTGCACTTGTAATGTCTCTAAGCATAGGGAGAGCATTGGCGCAATGATAAAGTTGTTGTCACGTGCCTGAAAGGGAGCTTTAATGCACCAGACTGCTTGCCTTTTTTTCTGTAATGTTGTAAGCATAGGCTAAGCTCATGGAAAATTAAATTATACGAAGATAGAGGGTTTTCTGGGTGGGTTAATCCTGACAGAAAATCTAGGTATTCATAAATTGAAATGAGAGAGATCTTAGTTTAGTTCTTTGAATTCTTGTGGTAGTAAACCGTTGGAATTTATTTTGTATTAAAATGGCCATTCTGCCTATCATTTTGAACAGTCAAAAGAAGAATGTGAGCATTTGATCAAACTTGGCAAGCCTTACTTGGAAGGATCACACATTTCCGATAAAAGAACTGGAAAGGGTATAGAAAGCAGGTTTGCCCATGCTTGTGTTTTTGTAAAGGTTCCAATAATTGTTTCATATACATTTTCTTGAGAGAACAATGTCTAGTGGTAATGTATTACTAATGCATTACTTTTGATATAATCCCCGCCTCTAGCATTCGAACTAGTTCAGAAACGACTCTGAGGAGAGGAAAGGATAAAATTATCAAGAATATCGAGCAGAGAATTGCTGATATTACCTCCATACCTGTAGGTATGAGATTTTGTGTGATACCTGTTTGCCTTTTTTTGTTGCTGCACATATTATGAAGTATTCTGCATAATGCACCAAACTTGTTCTTATGCAGAGAATGGAGAGGGACTTCAGGTTATTCACTATGGAGTCGGGCAGAAATTTGTGCCTCATTACGATTCCAGATCTAACGAGTCATTCTGGAATGGAGGCCCGCGAGTTGCTACATTTCTTATGTATCTGTAAACCCTTATTCTCTGGAAATTGCATTATGCTTTGTGATGGAATTGTATAAAAAATTGACACTGTTTTTGATTGAAGGTCTGATGTTGAAGAAGGCGGTGAGACGGTATTTCCTGCTGCTAAGCCGATGAAGTTTAGTTCTGTTCCATGGAGGAATGTTTTAGCCAAATTTCATAGAAAGGGTCTATCAGTGAAACCAAAAATGGGTGATGCTCTTATGTTTTGGAGCATCAGGCTAGATGGCACACTGGATAAATCTAGTTTACACGGTATGGACCTCTCTTATGTTGAAAATATTATAGCCATGTGAATTAGAAGCTATGAATGATGAAGTTTAATTAATTTATCTTTACTTTCAGGCGGTAATCCAGTAATAAGAGGAAATAAATGGGCTTCAACTAAGTTCCTGCATCGTAAGGAGTTCAAAGAGTACAATGGAGTCTAGGTGCTCCAAATATTTTGACGTACCCGTATCAGATACGTATCAGATATTGATACTCTGCGGATACTTACCCACGGAGTATTGGAATTAATTATTTTAATTTAAAATATATATTTTATTGGATACTTATAGGATACTCGGATGATACGCACATATACTTAAAAATGGCTTCAACTAAGTTACTGCATCTTAAGGAGTTCAAATATTAAGACATTGCATGTGCAAGTACTTGTAAAGATTAAGGATGATGAGGCAGTTGTTCTCCTAAAATAAATAGGGGTATAAAATATTAAAGTGAAAAGTTTGTGCCAAAAATCTCAGTTCTCAATTATGTTATGTGAATAAGATTTTTCACCTTTTTGTTTCCAAGTTTACAATGTTTCTGACTCATTCTTTCTACTAAGCAATCAGCTACCCTGCAATGACTATTTGATTTAGCCTTTATCAGCTAACTAAGTTCCTTCTTCAACTTCTTTTTTTGTTGACAAATATAGGATAGGATCTTGTTGATGTTAATTGTATGAGTATTGATAATTAATTTATATATAGAATGATTTTCACACCCAAAGTAAACTCATTTGACGTGTGATCAAATCAATGGGAAGGGGCTTTTTGAATTATTTTTTTCATGTCACATGTGATTGTGGCATTAGAGGGTGTCCATGTAGAGGGAAAATACTCCACATAAACATGAAACCGAGGAAAAATCATAGGGACTAGATAGAAATTTAAGAACATATTATTAGGTATCTTGAAGTTTGGTTGGGTATTAATATTTTTAGGTAAAACTTGTTTAACCAAAATAAATTAATATAAAAATATGATATGCCATTAATTGATTGGATGATGAGTATATATCCAACCAAACTACTTGAGTACTATTTTGTTCACCAATTCAAGTCAACACTTGTCATAAGAATTCTTAAATGAGGTGGTGTCCATGTCACAACCGACTATTTTTTTTGTTGCTATTTTTGTTTTTAATCAATTGAATTAAAATGGTTAATTAATTATAAAAATCACTCAATAGGATTAAGTGATGACATAATGGTTAATTAATTATAAAAATCACTCAATAGGATTAAGTAATGACATAGTGGACGTCCTCGTGAGTTGTTAGGAACAATACATGCAAAGGTCGGGGTTCAAACTTTTTTCTAATAAGTTTTAGATTTCTATTTGTGCGGTCAATAAATAAACATTTACAAAGCATATCGATAAAATGCAGCTGGATGTTCAAAAGCATATCAATAAATGCTTATATTAGCCAAAACTAAACTCATTTAAATATTAAAAACAAGCCTCATATGCTAATCAAGATGTAAAAATGTTGCACAAAGTATTATAACCAGTATCAATCTCAAAGAAAATTCGTATATAAATCAATTCAAATATTCCTCATCTCCTCTAATATTTTCCAATTTACAAGTGGAAAATATCAACTATCAAAATACCTAGGAAAAACTATTTGAAGTGTATAAAACCAATTCCAATGGTATTCATCAATAACTAACTATCTATCTATGCTGATGCACCTGTTGCTTCTTTTGGTATCAAAAACAGAAAAGCAATTGGAATGAAATTGCACAAAGCATGAATAACAATGCCTAACAGAAGATTGTCAAAAGATCCTGAATCTATGTTCAATATAGAAGCCAAGCCAGCACCTACAAAAGACCCTATTGTTGTTCCCAAGTTGTTTATTGACATGAAAAGAGCAAATAATGTCCCTTCAATTCCTGGAGGACATAGTTGTCCAGATAAGATTAGGAAAGGCATAAACCTGCATTTTTTTCCCAAAGAGAAAAATAAGAAGGGCTTATCATAAAAATGCTTATTTATAAGCTATTTCTATAACAAAAGATAAAAGAAAGTCAAACTTCTTTCATATAATCTATAAGTTGTTTTCCCTGAAGAGTGAAGAGCTTATGAAAGTAAGCTGAAAACAACTTTTGAACATGTCATAAACTGTTTTCATAAGCTCTCATAAACAGTCTCACAACTGCTTATGCAAGAAGATAAGTTCAAATAAATCAATCCAAATAGACTCCAAGGATATAACACAAAAAATGGTTCATATCAAATCATTATGCTTCAAGCAACAAAAGCTATGGAAAATAGGTACAAACATAAAATATTAACTTATATATATTGTATGTTCTATCCCTCTGAGCTAATAATACCTATTGAGATGTGCTTGATAAAGATGAATCCAGGTGCAGTGATAAAGTAAATGATTATAGAATTAGTCCCTTTAATATACACTTTTTTGGTTTTAGTCCCTATATAAAATACTAGGTTATAATCCTTAAAAATTATAAACATTTATAGTTTGTTCCTCATTGTTTTGGTTTAGTCCGTGTAATATTTGGCCTATGCTGAATTAGTTCTTGTAATATATGTACTATATTGATGTTAGTCCATAAAATATATATCAATTTCATTTTAAAGGGACTAATTCAATTTGGAAAAAAAAATTGCAGTAACTACATCAAAACAAACAAGAACCATAAGCAAAAAAATACTCTTTTGGGGATTAAAAAGGACAAAATTTAAGCCAGTGAGGAATGAAAACTGTTACATATATAATATTATGACGACAATGTATCAAAAATTAAGAGATCATCATTTGCAAATTCATGCCATTCATGCTGATTTTCATGTTGGAAATATTTTTCACCTACGGTACCATGCACATGCTTAAGCAAAAATAAATTTAAGAAAATAAAATAAAATGAGAAAAAATGACAAACTTGAACTGATTGATTCCATCAACAAGCGCCGAGCCAAAGAGTACCATAACCCTATCTGGTACACCAAAGGCAATATTTTTCCTAGACACAACGGCAATCTGCAGAAGATTCAAGAAGGCTAACGCAACATGAGCATACCTGTAATAAAAAGAACATATCAATAAATTAAATAGTCACAAACTAACTACCAACCTATAAAACAATCCTTAGTTGCTTACATGAGAATTCTTCTAAGCGTCATATGCTTTAGGTGACGGTTATAAACGAAGGTTCCAAGCATAAGTCCCATCCAACCAACAACGCGTACTGTCCCCAAGAACGATGCTTCGAGCTTTAGAACCTCCGTTTCGTAGTAGAATAAGACTGTTGAAAGATTGGGAACAGTGATGTGGGCAAGGAAAAACCAAGACATAGGTCTGTCCTCCACAACATAAAACAGATTATTACTAACTATTTTATAGCATACTGTAAAATGAATTAGCTACATTCTGTGAGGCCATAAATACAACAAAACACACACACACACACACACACACACGCTAATCAGGAGTAGGAAAAGAAAACTTAAAACTTCTCATATGATATAGTAAGTTTCCGAAACATTACTTTTTTAGTAGTTGAACCTTAGAAGATAATGTTTTTGAATATAGCATCAACCAATATAAGCTAACTTATGTGATCACAATTTTTTTGTAAGTTAAAATAATTGGCCATAGTCTGAAGGAGGATGGGGATTAGGTTTTTTAATTGGCTGCAATTTGGCTAACAAACCTTTAATGTCTACATGGTTCGGAGAGTATGAATGAAACACCGATAAAAACACAAACATTGGACACAACACTGACACGATAATAATTTAAGAAAATGAATATAATTGAATGTACCCAGATGTGTTGATGTCGGACATTGTACACACCATCAATCTGAAGTGTGCTCTCAAATATAATTATATATGAATGGAACTCTCAAATATGAAATGTGCTCTCAACAAGGAATCATCCATAATCTTAAAAGTAAACAGCCAAAATTTCAAATATCTACTTTTATGATTGATTACCTCAAAATCATTGGCTGTCTAAACGCACGACACAAATCATAAATTGCTTTCTTCAAGGAATGGAACCACTTTGTTGCCAAGGAGTCTCCTTTCTCCAGAATCTTGGATTTGCTGGTATTTACTGCTCTATTTTTTGTGTTCTTTTTTCCCTTCTTTCTTTTTCTTGTACTACTGTGTGACTTTTTAGTAAAAGAACTATCTTCATCTACCGTACTACTACTACCATTTGTATGCAAATCCTTTGCAATAGAATCCTCAACTAAAACTTCGCTATTTACAGAGTTCTCCTTCACAGAAAAGCATGATAATAACTGTATGCAAGGCAGTACAGAAAATAAAAGAAAAATAGCATCTATCTGTAAATTTGATAACGCAATTCCCCCCAACAAACTCCCGCATATTCCTCCCACAGCCATTGAAGACCAAGATAATGATTGAAGGTCTCCTGCAAATTTGGCCCTGACCAACAAAGCAAATACTTAATCATAGAGAATAGGCATGTTTGGATAAACAGCTCAATTAAGTGCTTATGTATAAGCTATTTATATAACAAAAGATAAAATAAAGTCAAACAGTTTTCATATAATCTATAAGCTGTTTTTGTAAGCTATTTGGGAGAGCTTATGGAAATGAGTTGAAAACAGCTTATGGACATGTCATAAGCTGTTTCTATAAGCTCTCTCATACAGTGTAAGAAGTGCTTGTGTCAATAGATAAATTCAAATTAGTCAATCCAAACAGGCCTTAAAAAGAGAACTCTGCAAAGATTCCATGAAGTGCATGCATGGTTCTCGTTATATATAGACACACATACAATGCAAAGAAATTGGTTATCATGCAAAGAAAAACATCCATCATAGAAGGTTGACAAATGTTTTGATCTAACAACTGAAATAAGGTTAAGTTACAAAGATTATCAACAAAAGTCACAAAATTAAAGCGATCTGGTATTAAACATTCCCTTCGACCTTCACTGGTCCATGTATTGAGAGATTGGAAGCTTATCTATATGCAGGCATACTATTCAATATACAACAGTTTATCTTGGACAATCAAATTAGGAATTGAAGATGCAAACATACTTGTCATATCTTACAGCCTCGGCTATCATCGCATCAACAACAACATCTGCCATGGCTGATCCTAAGTTTTGCACAGTCAAGAATACCATCAGGTGCCATGTTGAACTCCTCAAGGTTGAACTTAAACCTAAAATAAGCCATGGTACCAGGGAGAGCACAGTCGCAATGACCAAGTACGAAATCCGTTTACTTCCTTTAATCGGGATACAATCAGAAAGTATTCTGTTCATCATTAACCAAACCAGATTATAAGGAAGCAGTGTGAGATTGATTTAGTAAACAAACAGATACATGTAAACACAGTAACTATACAAACTAAACTGCACCTTGCTGTTTTCAACACATATTAGTCGGTTCAAGAGATATTGAAAACATTTAGTGAAATTTCTGTTTCATGTTGAATAAAAAAATTCATTTAGTCATTCAGAGTTACCTTAACCTTAAGATCTTGCCTTCTTTCATGCCTTATTTTCGTTCTCTTCATATCTCATAAGATGGGAATATGTATAACATTTTAAAAACCATATCCTCATATTCCAATGACAGAGAAAAGTAAATCTTACAAACGATGAAGAACCGTTGCTAATATTAATTTTATATATTATTTAATTTAAACAAAGACTTTTCCTTGTACTTTCCCTTTCTAATTAGACGATTTCTCATCCCCCACCACCGTAAAACTGTGTCATTTTACTGGAAGCGTGCTTCTGGGAGTGTATTCTAACATATTTGAGAAAATAAAAGGAGGAGATGAGCAATCATCTTCTAATTATTCAGAATAGAAAAAACTCTCATCATTTTCTATGTCACATGTTCTTTGTAGGTGCAAAGAAAGCACCATAGGCATCAGAATCGTCTCTATTAGTTTTCTAAGCTACATAACGTAGGCACAAAATATCATCATAAATTCAAAATAAAATTATTCATGTAGATATAATTAACGAATCTACACTACATATAGATATAATATTAGTGTTTGTGTCCATCTATCTTAAGTATCTCTACGTGTGAAAACATAAAATTTTAATTTTGATACACTGTCATGTAAAGTTATTTACACTGTCAAACAATCACAACCAATCGTATATCTAACTTTTAAGATAGTTATAGTAAAAGTTAAACATTTCTAACCATTCGACAATTATAATTGATTGACAATGTAAATTCTTTCTACACTGACACTACATACCAACTAAATCCAATACATGATACTCAATTGAGGGGAAATTAAACAATTCATACCCATATAATGGTTTAATGCTCCATGGAAAAAATGCAACTGAAAATACAAATTGGGAAGCTGAGGGTGACAAATGAAGATTATCTTTAAGTTGATAGGAAATTGCTGTCCATACAAATGACCTAAAACCCTGCATCAATAGAGTTCTTAATTAAGTAAAAGAAAAAACCAAAAAGACAAAGAAAAAAACAAAAAGACAAGACACAACACAACACAACTATAATCATAAAAATTGTTGTCACTAAAGCAATCTAACATAAGTTGATCAACACCTCAATAGCCCCAAAACTTCTAATTACTTGTCCGCTATGAAGCACGGATACGGATACAGACACAGACATCGGACACGACACGGACACTGACACGCCGACACAGCTAATAATTTGAAAAAATCACATAATTCAGTGTAATTACAAGTGTCGGTGTCCGTGTCGGACACCGGAACGCGCCTAATCCGAGGAGTGTCCGTGCTTCATAGCTTGTCCGATGTCTGACATATGTTAGTGTCAAGCACCGAAACAAGACTGATACTTGTGATTACATTCAATTATGTCACTTTCAATTATGTCGTATCGTGTCCGATATCTAGTGTTAGTGTCTCATAGATCAACACATAGAATCATAAAATTTACTAAAAAATAAATAATAACACAGCAAAAAAACTTCATTCATAACAACTTTGTATATAAAAATTAAAATGGGACTAAAAGCATGAATTGAACAACACTCGATAAATAAAACTACCAGATCTCAAAGAAAAACAAAAACCCATCAATAATTTCACGAAAAAATTTAAAATTTATCAAAAAAATTGACAAAAGATGAAGAAATGAAACCTGGGTGAAGTAAATCAAGCAAATTAACCAAAGAAATGAAAACCCAAATGCAGCATTCAACCTCTTCGTCCATTGGATCATTGTTAACCCAAAAATTTCAATTTTTTGAAACCCTCTTTCTCTGTGTTCTTAGTGTGAAGAAGATGATGATTCCATTGTTGTTGATTTTGAAGAATAATCAGCGACAATAGTTTCAGCTTTCCCTCCTAACGGTTTCGACAATATGGAAGTTATTTTATTTTGACGTTTTTGACCCTGTCATGTTTGGTTTTGAAGTTCATGAGTAGAGGTTATTTTCGTCATTGGAATGTGTGTTCTGACACGTCCATGAATCGAACCAGAAGTTGCCACGTAAGATTTCTGTGATGTTTGACTTTTATTCTAAACTATGACTTTGACTATTAAAAAAAAAAAAAATTCTTATTATTGAAAAAAAAAATCATAATATAAATTATTGATTTAAGGATTAAATATGTTTTTGGTCCCTATAATATGAACTTTTTTCTTTCAAAAAAAAATATATATAAACTTTTCATTTTAGTCTCTTTAAAAAATTTCTTCAACTTTTAGTCCCTTTAAAGTTTTTCACCTTCACTTTTGATTTCATCACACTCCCTTCCATTCATTATTTTGCAAAACCAAAAAATGGAACATGCTATCCCACTTCATTTCATTTCATTCCACCACTCTTCATCAATCCAAACATAGCCTTAATTTATTTAATTGTAAGAAATTTGTCCTTTAAAGTTTTTTTTATCACTTAAATTCTTTAAGTTAATTAATTGCAATAAGTTGGTCCTTTAAATATTTTTCATACCGCTTAGGTTCTTTAAATTATTTAACCGTAACTTTTAGGTCTCAAATAACTTATATTTTTAAGATATAAAATCCTTCAAATTATTACTGTCAATTCTTTCACATTTTACTTAAACAATTCTGCATTATCGTATTTAAACATAAATCAATTTTGATTAACTAAATTTTGTCAAAATCTGAATCAACCGTTCACATAACCAAATAAACACTTAATAGTATAAAAAAAATAGGGAAAGTTAACGAGTGCTCCCGGAGCACTCTTTAAGCACCTTTAATAGTAAGTTTTTATGGAAATTTGTGTAATCAATGCATTGAAATTTGTAACATTTGCCTATTTTAAAGAATATTTTCTAAAATTAGAATCCTTAAAAAGTGCGCGGAGACACTCGTTAATAAGAAGAAGAAAAATAAAACGGTCCAGAAAACCAAAAAAATTGCTAGTGCGGCTGCAGACAAAAATATATTCACATGGAATGGAACCACAACAAAAACACAATCTGACGTGTAAGTTAGAGGGAGCAGCCTTTAAAGAAGTCACGGTTGAATATTTGGATTTACTTTAATTAAATATTAAAATAATATAAGAATGGTAGTAGAAGTATATCAAATATTTATAATAGTACTTGTCATCAAGGTAGTATAAGAAACACAAAATTCAACAATGCAGAAATTGAATTCGATAGGGCAAACAAAATCATACATGTTAAACCTTACATTTCACATAAAATGAAGAATATGGATTACCATTATAAATTGAGAGTTTGTAATCCAATAAAGGTCCATGCATACAAAATGCTATAAGAGATATGATTATAGAGTGACGTCATTTATTACATATCTCATAAAAATTATATCAATAAAAATAACAATCAGACTCCCACTAATCCAGGATATCAAATTACTTAACTAACCCATATGGGTCACATGCCTCTGAAAAACTCCAACAGTTAAGTCCTTGGTTAGTGGATCTGCCAACATGTTCTCTGTAGCAAGATGTTCAATTCGAGTTTGAAATTCAAGAATTTTCTCTCGCACAAATAAATATTTAATGTCAAAATGCTTTGACTTAGATGAGCTCTTCGTATTTTGAGAGAAATAAACAGCAGTAGTATTGTCGCAAAATATCACAAGTGGCCTAGATATGCTTTCAACAACTTTAAAATAAGAAATTAAGTTCTTCAGCCACATAGCTTGACAAGTAGCCTCATAGCAAGCGACATACTCTGCCTCCATGGTAGAAGTAGCTGTAAGAGTTTGTTTAATACTCTTCCAAGAAATAGCTCCTCCTGCCATCTTAAAAGTTAAGTCGGAAGTAGACTTTCGGTCATCAGGGCAACCTGCAAAATCAGAATCAGAATAACCAATGACCTCGAGTTGATCAGATTTCTTATAGGTCAACATATAATCTTTGGTTCCCTGCAAATATCATAAGACCTTTTTAACGGCTTTCCAATGACCCAAACCTGGGTTGCTCCAATGACCCAAACCTGGGTTGCTCAAGTATCTTCCCAAAGCATTAACTATAAAAGCAATATCAGGACGAGTACAAACTTGAGCATACATGAAACTACCAACAGCGGAAGCATATGGGACTTTTTCCATTTCGGCAATTTCATTATCATTTTGAGGACATTCGAAATTAAAGAGTTTTTCACCCTTTTGAATAGGCGCAGCGCATGAGGAGCAAGTGTGCATATTAAAACGCTTAAGAATCTTTTCAATATACCCCTTTTGAGACAATCCAATAATTTTTATACTAAGCCATAAAATAATATCATGCATATACATTTGTACTTAATTTACTTGACTTTGGTCATATTCAAATAATAGAAATATGTGCTTAACAATATTTTAAATTAACACATCATAAATATGACTTAAGAATTTATTTATTTGAAGTAGTATAATAACAAAAGTTATTATTTAGAATACAAGTGTGTCAAATAGTTCTCTATTTTATCCAGAATAGAACTCTTAGAATAAAATTTTAAAATCTCCCACTATAGATTACAAGGAACATAAATACAAAATTGAGTATTATATTATATAACAAAAGAGTTATGTTTAGAATATTTTGGAAAAAGGATTTCACTTCTATATAAGATATCATAATTGCACATCAAAAGAGAAGAAAAACTAAATTTCTTCGTATGTGCAATAATAAGCAATAAGTCACAAGAGGATAAAATAATTAAATCACAACTTACCTCGAAGAGTGTGACATTCATTCTTATACTTGGAGCCAATGACTTTTGATGACTAAAAAAGAATATCTTATAATATAGTCATCTCAAAATATTCATCAATAGCGAATAAGCAATTATAAATAAACATATGTGAGACTTTAATTATAAATCAATATGATTTATATAAGTGTTCAGTTCTAAGGATGATAAGTATTTGCCCCAATTCTTAATAAGTTGTTTTTATAATAGTTAACGGATAAACAATAAAAAAAAGTTGTGCAAATTTTAATTCGTAAGTAGAATTTTAGCATAAAAATGCAACAATGCATTATTCACTATGTATAATTTAATATTATTGTGATCCAAACATTTAATTGCGACAAGACACATAATTAAATAGTTAATAGTGTTTGTCACAAAATTTAGAGTAATAAATTACAGGGTCTCGGTTAGAGAGTATAGTAGAAACTATAAAAATGTATATCAAAGAGAAATATGCCAATTTTAGATATGCGTTTATTAAATAGTTAATACATTTATTGAAATCGATACACGTATTCTCTGTTCTGACAACTCTTAAAATTCCTTATATTCAAGGTTGCCAAATAGGTTTTGTTTTCTTGATTGAATTTTTTTTTTCTACATGTCATTAATTAAATATCAAAATCTTCCGATTCATGTTTCAATAAATTTCTAAAATTATTCCGATTTAAATATTTCTTTTGTATTCAATAATCAATGTTTCAAATCGGAAGTGTTTTGTTGATTGCTTGTCGCCGTAACTGTTTTTTTTATTTATTTTCTACCAATTTGCTGCACCCTGTAGAGAGACCCAAACGGGTCATTGGCGGGTCAGTTCGACCCATTTTTCAGTTTCATTAAGTTTCCCAGACGCGTAAAACCGTCAAGCGTGTGTGTAACACTCGCGTGTTATATCTGATACACAATACTAGGCATGTATCCATGTTTTACCTCTTGTACACACCTGTGTAAGTAACTTGTCTATTCACGCACAAACCAACAACAGTAGTGCTCGTGCTTTAGTTGAATTGTTTTATGTAGGCCTGTTATAATGATAATAATTAGAATACATTCAGGCCTTCTCTATGCTTGATATAAACTTATAAAATTCTTTTAAACATAGGTATTGTCAATTTGTACAATTGTAACTTTGCCTATCGCAGTTGCAGTTGTGCGAATTATGCATGTTAATTGCGTAAATAAAATTTATTATGTAGCAATTAATTTATTTATATTAATGGTAACTATATCCTATCGATATATTATTACTAATATAAATTACAAGTAAATATTTATCACTGTTTGAAAATAAATAAATAAATAAAATTATACCATACTTTTATTTAGTAGTAATTGTGATCTATATTATGTTAGTAGTAATTGTACCCTATCGGTATATTATTATTAATGTAATTTTGTTAATGATACAATAACCTTATTCTTACCTTATGCTTATACTTATCATTTTCAAATATCCTATC
>Ga0228711_1008141_pt1 | contig 14858 bp, 8 predicted proteins | sample MedpolnodulmetaG_2_FD_177996 | JGI IMG/M metagenome (GOLD analysis project Ga0228711, IMG submission 177996) | Root nodule microbial communities from Medicago polymorpha collected in Santa Monica, California, United States - brown nodules | ecosystem: Host-associated > Plants > Roots > Nodule...
AAAGTAATTTTTTTTTTTTAAATTTTATTTACTCCTGTTAAACAAAACAAAAACAAAATTGTTTTGATTTATCTTTAATAGGCTAAACAAAAACCAATTTTAAAGTTTTTTTTTCTTTTTTCACTCTGAGTATCAGTAAAATGGAAGAACAACAAGACGAGGCTCCTCTCACTCTCACACTTGAAATCCTCGCTGGTCCACGCAACGGCGAAACCCACGAATTCGAACCCGGATCCACCATTAAAACCGGTCGGGTCATCCGCGGCAACAACCTCCCCATCAAAGATCCAGGTATTTCCACCAAACACCTCACTATCCATTTCGATTCTTCCGGTAATTGGATGCTCACTGATCTCCATTCCTCAAACGGCACCGTTTTAGACAACAAACCCGTTCCTCCAAATACCTTCCACCATTAAGATCGGTGAAGTCACTTCCATCCTCGTCAATTTCATCAATCCCCCTACGGAAACAATTGTACAAGATAAACCAATGAAAAGCGTTAAATTTTGGGTTCCGGTTCAGAGTATTCATGAATTTGGAATTGTGGATCGACCTGAACCGATGAAGGTTACTAGAAATACGAGGAATTCCAAGAATAAGAAGAATGCAGTTGAGATTTGTGATAATGGGGATATGGAGGGTGTGGAGGAAGTGAAGAAGAATGTGAGGGTGACAAGGAATTTGAGGAATAAGATGAATAAAATGGGGATTTCGATGGTGTGAAGGAGCCGAGGAATGTCAGGATGACAAGGAACCTGAAGAATAAAGGGGTTGTGATTGGGGAAGATTTGAGCTTGGGGGATGGAGTGGAGAATGTTGAGAATAAGAAAACGAGGGGTGGTGCTAAGGGGAAGAGGAAATTGCGGGAAGAGATTGTTGGTGATGGAGATGGTAAAGAGAATTGTGAGGATGCTCAAGAAACGGAGAAATTGGAGGAAGAGTTTGTTGGTGATGGAGATGATAATAAAAAGGACAAGTTACCAGAAGAGCATGTTGGTGTACCAGAAGAGCGCGTTGATGATGGAGAAGATATAGAAAAGGAGAAATCACAGGAAGAGTGTGTTGGTGATGGAGATGGTAAAGAGAATTGTGATGTGAATGAAAAGGAGAATTTGATTGGGGATGAGAATTGGCCTGATTTGGAGAAGATCAGTTTAGGTGAGTGGTTTGATTTCTTGGAAGTTTATTTGCCGAACAGATACATGATGAAACGGAAGAGATCATTGATTCCATGAGACAAAAAGCCGAGAGACTCCGCAAGCTGGAACTGCCACTGAATGCTAGTATATGTAGTTAAGTGATAGTTATTTCAGCATTAACACCACTGTTGTTAGATAGTTAGATTTTGTTAACTGAATGAGTTTTTAGTTAGCACTCTTTTGTTACTCTCTCCAGAATATATTGTTCGTACCTCTATTATTGCTTTTAGTGAAGTAACTCAAATTTACAGAAACTTTTTGAGCTCCCACCCTTCCCTATTTTGTGATATCACAAAATTTGACCGAATTCAGTTCCATTTTCTTCCAGATTTTCAGGTTGTCTCTTATCCGTGCATTCATATCCTGTAACTTCGGTTTTATTTTATGGATTTTGGTTGAGTACTTATTTGTGTGGATTTATTGTTCCTAGGCTTGCAAATTTTGTTTTGTGAAATGTAATTTTTATGGATTTTGGTTGAGTACTTATTTGTGTGGATTTATTGTTCCTAGCCTTGCTAATATTGTTTTGTGAAATGTAATTTTGGTTGCTCTGTCTGTTTTCTATGGCTATTGTTTTTCATCTCCTCTCAAGGTGAGAGGAAGTAACTATAGTGCCTTCCTCTTATTTGGAGTTATCTTCTTTTTGAAGACAGAAAATCTGATATTATAAAATACAATACATTGATTATGTGAAACTTTATGCAGTTAATTTGATTTTACAAACCATTGTTGTCAGTTTATTAGATGCTGCTCCCAAATCACATAAATAAGGGTCTGGAAGGTCACAAATACAAACCTCAGTTGTAAATGCTACATATTATGCAAGAGGAGCACATTCATTCAATTTGAGCAGCATGAGGTTAGTATCAAACTCTTTTTCTTTCGACATGCATATCAAATAGTTTGAAGCTTTCTATTTATAGTACTTTCAATTTATTTTTTTTGAATCAGCATATATTATTGAATCACACCTGGCACAGGACGTGCTCAACGGGTAGGTGAACAACACAAACAAGGAAAAAAAGCCAAAAGCACAGCAGATACAGCAACAGCAAAAAACACTGCTGATACGCAGCTGCTAAACACCAGAACAGCAGTAAAAAACAGCACAAAAACACAGTTGAACCGTGCCAAAACAGAACCAAAAAACGGCTCCAACCCGTCGCAAGCTGCCTCTGCACAGCCCTCAACATAACCATATCCCAGGCAGTCAAAAACAACTCCTACAGACCCCCGCACCGCTGCTGTTCGCCCACGACAAAGGTCCTTCCGGACACCTCCCAAAATGAAGAAAAAACCGGAAAAACCGCTACCTCCTCAAACACTCTCGGATTCCAACACCATTCATAGTAAAGGCAAGACACAATCTTCAATCTACTAAGAGACCAACACCACAAAAGCCGCTTAATATCTTCAACCACCTCATTGATATCCTTCCCCTTATTATAGTACTTTCAATTGCAAATAAGATTAGTTCAATGTTGGTTTGCTTTCAAAGCTTTTACCTTTTCAGAGCTTTTGATATCCATCTAAGCTTATAATTCTATGATTTTCATATATTGCTTCTTAAAATGACTTGATCTCTAACTTGCATCCTTTACTTTTGTTTATCAATGTAATAAACTGTGTTTCTAACCTTTTTTTAATGTTTGTTGAGTGATAGAAATTAGTTTATCAAACAATGCAGTGATATTCCAGTAGGAACTAGAAGGAGATGATATGGAAAGGAGTGAGATACCAGAGGAAGAGAAAGCGAGAAACAGAGAGGGATGAAGTTTTGGACTGCTGATGGCTATCATCGACGTCTGACCTTTCACAACATTAACCCGTTAGACTACTGTTAAAGATGATCCTTTTTAGGTCCATCATTATCTTTATGTTGCATCCTTGATTCTTAATATCTCTCTTGCAAAATCCTTTCTTTTTAATAGTAATTAATTTAATTTTTTATGCCTTGGGACCTTTTTTGCTTGGAAATTCAGAACAAGATGCATCCATACAGGAAAAGAATTAGTTTATCCTGCCCTAATTGACATTTGATATGTATATATATTATCCAGAAATTTATGTGACATTGTATGAATGTTTTAAATTTTTAAATTTTAAATGTTGGATAGCATTCACATGAGGCCTTCAGTTGGTTTTCCATCATGGCATGCAACTGAAAGGAAGTTAGTCTTTATCATATTTTTTACTCTGAGAAGAATAACAATATAACACATCGTTTTATTTATGTATAATGACTAATGCTGTACTAAATATTTCCTTTTTTTATTACTTAATGTTTGATATAAAAAGTAAAAGATGAATAACAAAGCTTGACTAAAGAATGGATAGAAATGAGGATAACTAACCTTTCTTCCCATGATTATGCATTCCAGTTGCATATTCTGTTCAAAACTAAACTGGTGATTGTGCTTGAAAAATACTTGGGTGTTATTCTCCTCTACTAAGAGCAGGTGCACATGTGAATTTGTTTATCTCTTTTAATCTGTTCAAATCATTTAAGGGCAATGAACTAATTGGGAGAAAGGAATTGGCCCATTTAGATTGTAAATACTTTTTGGCTCATTTTGAAGAATAAATAGATAATATCTCAATATCTAAAGAAACTATAGTTGTAAAAGTCATGAAAATCGTAAGTTTCATATTTCTTTCATCTGTCATGACAGGAATTTCTGATTAATTGGTGTTGTAGCAGTCTCATGGTTTTCATACCAAAAAAAAAAAGTCTCATGGTTTTCAATTTGGAATTAGATGGCTGCAAGTTTTGTAACTCTGGTGGTGTTGTGTTTGGAAGTTAGGCTATAATCGTTGGATGTTTCTGGGCATAATTGAAATACTGTGAATTCTTTCTTGGCAGGCGCGGAACAAATTGATGCTGAATGTATAGCTTGATACCTGCATATTATGTATGTGTAATTTCTCACTGCTGTTTTAGCATTGAGTGTATGTTTGGGTTGTTAGTATTGGTCTCTTTGAAGTTTATTCTGGTGTTTTTCTGCATGATGTGGAAGACTGTTGTAATTTTGACATTGATAAAGTACTCTGTGGTTTTGACTTTTATTTTAATATAATTTTGCTTTTTTTTTAAAAAAAAATAATTTATTCTTTGTGCTTGGCAGTATCTTCTCTATAGAAGGAAAGAAAGATAACTTAACAACCATATATGAGAGGCAAAATATCATTTTGGCAAGTGGACGTTGCTACGAGAATGTGTGTTTAGCATTTGAAGTTGTGTTAATGATTGAGGTAGAGACATAGAATAGTAATTTATTTTTGAAATATGAATGGTTTGGATTGAGAAATATTAATATATAAGCAGTAATTTATTTTTAAATTTCATGTTATAAGGAGATGAATATCATCAATGACATATATACAACATTTTAAAGTAAATGATTGTGTGATTGTGTTCTTGCACTTTTTATTTCTAATGATTGTGTTGCTTTATATCTTTGAGACTTCTGGGATGTTCTTACGCTAACTACAAATATGAGAGTTTTATTTGGGAATTCTGAGTCTGATGCTGAAGAGTGTAAGAAATCAATGATGAAGATATATCAGTAGAGGTACCACTAGACAATACCAACAAAACTACCAGTAGTCGAGATGATGTGCATACTCCAGAGTTCCTAAACACCATCTCTGCCTCTGGACTTCCGAATCACAAGCTAAGGTTAAAAGTAGGCGTTCTAATTATGCTTTTGAGGAAACTGGGGCTATGTAATGGAACACAGCCGGTCATTACAAAAATGGGGACATTTATAAATAAAATCGCATGATGATCCATTAACAAATGAGATAAATATTATAAATAAATTCTTAGGTAAAGTTTGATATCTCCTTTTATGTATGTAGCTAGCACTAGCAAGTAGCAACTGTTCCAGGAAAATAGAAAATAAATAAAGAATAAATTCTAAAAATTGGCGAAAGAAATACTAGGATCTATGAATCGAAAATTTGAACAAAGAGGCTCGATCCTAAAATCATATAGGACCCATGAACATAACATGATCTGAAATCACTTTCGAAGATGGTTCCCGAAACTATGAGAGTGAGATAAAAACAAAAACATATAGCAAAAGACAAGTGTTGTGTCCAGAACTTTCATATTTTCTCTCAAACTCTCAAGACCCTTCTCCATCTTTCACACCAACTCTATATATTCACAACTCTCACTTCGCACTCTTACCAACAATTGTAACTGATTCTAGCTCTAGCTATCTAGCAGCTATTCTTGTGTTGTCATTTGCTCACTTAATTTAATTATTTTACATTTTCTTATAAAAACTATGGCTCAAGCAGTGTCATTGTCAACAACTACTTCACCACCTATGCTTTCCCCAAAAGCAGGGCACTCTGCAGAAACACGTAACAAAACTGCTGCACCTTGCATGGCCTCATTTCCATTAAGGAGGCAATTGCCAATGCTAGGACTAGGAAGGGTGAGAGCTCAAGCTCAAGCTCAAGCTAGTGATGATAACAAAGACAATTCTGTGGAAGTTCAACATGTTAACAAAGGTGATCAAGGTCAAAGTTCCGGTGTAGAGAGAAAGCCTCGTAGAGGTTCCATGGACATTTCACCATTTGGTGAGTTTTCATCAACACCAAACTAGCATGGAAAAAAATATGTTTGTTGTTTAGAATTAAGTGGTTCATAAACATTACTAATAACTTATTGTGTGGCCTATTGTAGGTTTATTGGACCCATGGTCACCTATGAGAAGCATGCGTCAAATGTTAGACACAATGGACCGAATCTTCGAAGATACAATGACATTCCCTGGAAGAAACCTTGGAGGAGGTGAAATCCGTGTACCATGGGACATTAAAGATGAAGAGAATGAAATTAAAATGCGTTTTGACATGCCTGGTCTTTCCAAGGAAGATGTTAAGGTATCGGTTGAGAATGATGTTCTTGTCATAAAAAGTGACATGCATAAGGAGGAAAGTGGTGAAGATTCTTGGTCAAGAAAGAGCTATAGTTCTTATGATACTAGGCTCAAGCTTCCTGATAACTGTGAGAAGGATAAGGTTAAGGCAGAATTGAAAAATGGTGTGCTTTATATCACTGTTCCTAAGACCAAAGTTGAACGCAAGGTTATTGATGTTCAAATTCAGTGACATGCTAAGGCTCAAGCTGGTGTGCTTATATATTTTGCTATGTAACAATGTTTTATTAAGTGTAGAATAAATAAGATACTTTACTACTTTATAAATGTCTGCAATGCAATTATGCAAATGTCTACTTCTCCTAATATATTTAGGTATCAGTTTCTTTGAGATAATTTGATGGTATTAGTATGTGTTAGTTTGTTTGGAAGAACTTATGCAAATAGTTTATGACATGTTCATAAACTGTGTTAACTTATTTTTTTAAGTTCTCTAAACTAGTTATGAAAATGACTTATAATTTATACGAAAATAATTTAATTAACTCTAAAAAAGAAAAACAATTTAACTTTGTTTTTTAATGGAAATTTAACTTTGCTAACTTTGTTTTTTAAGTACATATCTTTGGTGGAAATTTATGTAAATGAAGTTGCTTACAAAAACAGAGCTTCAGCGTCTAAATAATTCTATGATAACAAATATTGATTGATTTTAAATTAATCAATTATTTTAAAGTTGAGTACACTTGAAAAGGAGTTGAACATAAATTATGTTTGTGTACAGTCATATAAGACTATGTTGAACTATAAACTTGAGATTAAAAATCAATTGTAGACATAAAAGTTGTAAATTTTAACGTTAATATTTTTTTGGGGGAGGTTTTAACTTTAATTTAAAATCAATTCTCGAGTCAAAATTAAATCATTTTCTTTGGATGAATGAAAGTTTATATGAGTCGGGATTCAAAGACAGAGAGTTCAAGGCTCTAAGATACGTACTTACAGACTAACCAAAAAAAAAACGCACTAGTTGAACTTATGCTCGCATAGACTATAAGTCAAGGTCGATTCTATCTGTGAGCAGTCAAAATTCATTATATTATTTCATATCAGGTTATATTTCTGCCTTTACATTAATTTCTTTCTGTGAGTCCTTAATTATATAACCGAAAACAAAACCTTAACATCTACCACATCCACACAGAAAAAAAGAACCATAAGACAGGATGAAAGCTATGAAACCAAAGGCTGAAACAAACAAACAGAAAATCAAAAATGGAAAAAAATAAAATTATAGTTATATAAGTTACTCATTTTCTTCAGGTATAGAATCCAATATTGGCTTCCGATCTGTTTTAACAACTGATAATAGTTCCTGTAATGACATTTCCTTGGTCACTAACTGTTGAAGCTGCTGTTTCGTTATTAAAACTTTGATCCTCTTTGTCCCACCACTACCTTGTTCTTCTGCCTCTTTCTTATGTGGAATCAAGTAGTACAGTTTTCCACCCTTCAATTCATGATCTTGTGATAGAGTTTCTGTTGCATTCTTTGAATCACCAATAGCATTAGCAGGAAAATTTATCAAAATATCTTTCACATGTATTGGTGAACTGAACTCTAGTATCTTACCATCTTCTTTGGCTACCTTGACAACTTTAACATGTTTTCTCATGGTACATGCTATGCAACATGATCCTGAAATGGGTTTACAAAGAACAAGACAATTACCCATTTTTGTTGTAACAATACCAACTATAGATAGAGATAATAACAAAACGGAAGGAGTTTAATGAGTATGGGAGAGAGAAAAGGAGAATGTAAGTTATGTAGGATTTAAGGGAAAGGAAGATATACAGTGACTAGTGTGGTAGGTCTTTTTAAAAATATACAAGGGTTTGTTTCGTGTGGAGTGGAGTTGAATGCTGTTTTTCCGTTAAGTGTAAAACTTGTGGAGTGGAGAAAGAATGATAATAAGAGAAAATCTAGGTTCTGTCCCTTACGCCTAACTCATTCGATCAATCAAACGATTTAGATTTTAAGTTTGGTATTTTAGATATTTTAAAAAAATAAAAATTTATTAAAATTCAGACCGTCTGATTTTGATTGGATGATCTAGATTGGTTGAATATAATGCATGTATCCAAATTCAATGAGAGAGTGTATATGTGAATTTAAAATGAATTATATTTGTCCATACGCATGCAATAAAAGGTCGGTTTAGTGGAAAGTGGCAAAATTGCATTTGCTCATTTTACCTAGTATTTTTTAAAGCACCTTTTAGACCAAGATACAACTTTACTCTTGTGCTCATGATATCATATGATAAGGTGGGTGTGCAGCTAGGCTTTGCTTTTGAACTAAACTATCAAATATCAATGTCCCAATTTGGTGTAGCACAAAAAACAAAAAAAAAAAACTTCAACAATTAGATGAAGACATGAAGTTGAGAGAGATATTTTTGTTCCTTTCATATTCATATGAGATATCTTAGTTTTGATTCTATAAAAAAAAAAAAAAAAATTTTAATTTTGGACCATTTATATTGCATTTTGTTTTTTTTTCTTTTGGGTTTGCATCAGCTCCTAGTGTTGTGACGTCAAAGACTTAAATAAAAAGAATATGGTTTCATAGACACAATAGAAAAACAGAACGAAAGTGATGCAACAACAAGAATGAAATTTGTTTTCAGTGGGAAGGAAAAGAGAAATTGGATTGGATAGTTGAATGAGGAGAGATTAAGATTAATTTATGTAACAAATGAAGTTGATCATCTAATATGGTTCAGGTAATATAAGGCCTAAGAGTTTGGGTAGTAGGTTTTAGTTTGATTTATAGTTTTGTTTTTATTAGATTTTATATTTTAAATTGACATTATTTAACTGCTAAATACTAACTAGTACTACCATGTATCTACATTTCATTCTTTCAAAAAATACATTTCATGACAACTACTACTTAATTGGTCATATAACCGTGACAAGTGTGTCATAATCTTTGAGTTGAGGGTATATAGAGGTTCAGAAAGAAATGGTGATCCAGAATAGGAAAATTGTTTAAAGCATATAATTGAAACGCAATAGTTACATTATTTGCAACTACACAGTCTTAATCTGAAAATCTGATATAGTGCAAAAACCATCCAAATATTAATGTGTGATAGTCTTAAGTATACAAAATTATATATTGTTATAGGTTTTGGTTACCAAGTACGCACTCTCAAAAACCAATAAACAAGTCCAGTTGCTTTGAGTGCCAGTAGGTGGCTTTGGACCAATAAAAGAATGTCGCTGTCACATTTGCTAAAACATAATTAGACAAAGATCTTCTAAATCCACAAAGTGCTTTGATTTAAATTAGAGAATTCACTCGCAATTTTCTCATGTTATAAAACTCAATCTAGTCTTTGTTTGCGAGTTTGCAAGAAAAGGGAGGGGAAAAATTTGGAAAAAAGAAAGGAGTAAGTAGAAGAAATAGATGACATAAGGAGGAGAGGGCTTTCGGCGGCTCAAAAACTCTCTTCAGTTGGGGAATTAAAAAATTATATTGGAGGAGGGTTTTGGAAAGTTTATATGAATTCTTCAAATTTAATCTATATTGTTATAATATTTTTAAAATTAAAAGTATATTAATCGAAAGTATTAATATATCATTCTCTAAACAAAACACTCTTTAAAGAAATGTGAAAGATTTCTCTATTTTCTCCTATAATTCTCACCCCTTGAAGTCATTCATTTCCCTCCCCTCTAAACTCTCAAACAAAGTCTTAGTCCCTTACATTTTAATTTTAACGAAAGCGACATATTAGTCGCTCTATTTATTTTGACTCAGTATAACAAAATGACTAATTTATCTCTACTAAAATCTGAATGACTAATTTAAGTATTATTTTTTGTGAGGAACTAAATTAGACCAAGCAAAAACTGTGAGGATCAAATTGAGTTTTTATTCTTTAAATTATTTAGAATTTGCTAACTTCCAAGCTTCCTAACCCCCGCAGTTGCCTATCAAATGGACCTAACTCTCATCAATATGTTCTTATTTTGTTGAGGAATTCACCAAGGATTTTCTTTCTTGTTGTTTCTGTTGTTTGCTCTATACTTTTTTTCCCTTGACAAGTTCTATTCCTCTGGATTTTTCTGACAAGGATTTTAATAAGGTAGATGTTGAATTCTCTTGGTTATTATGGAGTTTTGATCTAATCCCTCCAAATACATTTGTATCTTTTTATTTTAATAATATTTCTTCAGTAGGGTGGCGGCCAAAGGGTGCAACATAGTTGTTATGTCTTAATTTGTTGTCTTTGCACACTTTTTTCTGTTAGAAAAAATAAATTAAAGCAAATAGGTATAGTTAATGAACTACTTATACAAAGGCTTTTTTCCTGATACTTATACAAAGTTATTATTCACGTAAAAATAGTATATATCATGTGTATCCTTTTTTCTTTGGCACAAGTCATGTGTATCCTTTTAATTAGACATTCATATTTCTTTAAAAAAAATTATCAATCTTTCTAGCAGTAGACATCAAAAGGCCTGCCCGGTGCACATATGCAGTATCTGGGAAGAGTCTCACCAATTGATGTATTATCTGCAGTTTTACTTTGTTTTTTACTCAAGAGACGGAATCAAGTAGCAATAGACAACAATTTCTACTTTATTAAATAACTAAAAGAAGGAATGGATGTGTCTGGTGATTAAATAAGAAAGTGTGTCTCCTTACTTAGCCAAATAAAAATTTTTTGTCAACTTTTTTTTCTTATAAGGATTTTCCAAATCAAAAGTTAGCATCTAATTCTTTGAAATATGTGAATTCATGTAAGAGATTAACATCTTTCGGTAGATATATTCTTTCATATGCACAAACTATAAATCGAACTCACAATAAAATCTACATGAAATTTCTAATTATCTAAAGTCATCTCATGCGATTATCATTCCCATCACTGTCAATATAACATAATGTAATCATAATTCAATACGAGAATTCTGTTGATAAATGAATTGGAACATTCCTTCAAAAAAAAAATGAATTGGAACATAACATTTATCAAGTGTTAGGTCTATTGTACCTTCAAAGGAAATTAGGCCACATTCATGATACATTATTGAGTAATCACTGGCATAAATATATAATACTTACAGTAATTCACATGAAAACAATTACCAGTATCTTGTGGTGTAATACCGAAAAATCTCCATGTTTTTGAAAGTACAAAATTAGTGATTTTTTTGATGTGCATACCAAATTTATGTTGGGTGGGAAGGTAGGATCCTAGGAATAAAGGAGCATTGGACCCATGTGTTTGTCTTTTCAATTAGGTCTCCCTAAAAAATTAAAACAAATTAGGTCTCCCTCCAGAGGCGTCCACAATCCATTCGATCTAGGACCGTGGTCCATACTTATTATGGCTTGCAAAATTCAAATAATTCCACATGTTTGTCGTAAAGATTCAAATAATATGATTTGCATGTAACCATTTTCTTGGTTAGTTTCCGTGCCATTGTAGGAGCAACAATTCCACACGCTTTGTTATCTTAGTTTTATCTTTCACTTTTGTATGATTACATTGGAATTCTCTCGAGCACACAAGCTCTTTCCATTGCAATGGGTTGTTATTAGGGAAAAAAGGAGATGAAGGAGAGCCAACCCACGTCAATAGAACATGAAAAAAATGAGTGGGGCGGTTAAAGCTTATTGCTTATGAGCAAACCCTTTTTAAGAAGTATTGCACAAACCTACGTTATCATGTGTTAGACCGGACAAAGACGTAAAATACATTTTGAATTTAATTTATATACATTGTAAACCCTCACAAACCTTCCACAACCCCACTCCAATACAATTTTTTAATTCTCTCAAATGAGGAAGGTTTTATTCTGAAGATAAATAAGTCCCTCAAAACCCTTCTTTCCAATGTCTTTTATTTCTTCCACTTACTCATTCCTTTTTTTCGAATCATTTCTCTCCCTTCCCCTCCAAACTCACAAACATTAACCCCTACACACAGGTGTACTTTTTTTTCAACGACACGGTGATAGAGGTATATAGATATTTCACTCATGACCATGGTTCTCTAATTTGTCATGGGGGTCTGCACAAATGTTCTTACTACATTAGCATGCTCTTTGGTTAAAGTTTATTGGCTTAAATATTGCACTCGTCCTTGCAAATATGGCCCGTTTAAGTTTTGGTCCCTGTAAAAAAAAATTGTTTTTGGTCTCTGCAAAATTTTTTGTTTTTTAAAATAGTCTCTGACCCCATTTTTGTGATGATTTGCATACGTGGCACATGATGACTGGACCCATTTTGTAGTTTTTGGTCCCTGCAAAATATTTTGTTTTTTAAACAGGTCCCTGCAAAAAAATTTGTTTCTGAAAATAGTCCCTGGAGGGACTATTTTAAAAAACAAAAATTTTTGCAGGGACCAAAAAGAAATTTTTTTTTTACAGGGACCAAAACTTAAACGGGTCATATTTGCAGGGACGAGTGCAACGACTATTTTTATGTCACTCGACGGCTATTTAACTTCAGAATAAATAAAAAAATCAACCATTTTATTTCATCATAATTTTTTTCTACACATTTATTTTGTTGATGAACTCCAATCACCATAAACTCCAGGTCCAATTTTATGCAAAATGGTGGTAGTCTTTCTTGTATTCCAAATCAACAAAACAACTCATACTTTGGAAATGCAACTCTTACCCCAAATCCACACCATAACCAAAATTTTCAAAATTCTCTTTTTATCGCAAATCCACAGAATAACCCACACTTCAGAAATTACATATATCATACATCACCTTATCCATATCAATATTAACAATTTCTATCTAAATCAAATAATCCCACTATGCCTTACTGGGTTCAAATAGATAATAGTGGTGTGCAATCATATGATCAAGAGCCCGAAACACCGTAATTTTTAACTCAAGGTTGCTTGGAAACTATTAAAATGAAAAAGTTGTATTTGCATCGGTTGTGAATATACCAAAAAGAAGATTTCAACCGAAGGGTAATGAAGTTGTGATGCAGTCATGGCTCAACGTTTAAAAGGATCCAATTGTTGGGATTGATAAAAAGGTAGATAGTTTTTGTATGAGGATTGGTAAAGCTTATAACATGCATCATAACAAGAACTATTTAGAGAGGAAATTGGTGGCATTAAAATGTCGATGACACAAAGTAAATTATGTCGTTCAAAAGCTTGCTAAATGCAACAAACAAGTTGTGGCTACACAAAAAAAATGAATATGAAAAACAAATTTTAGTTGAAAGAGCAACATCATTTTAGCTGCAAAACATATTTTTCACTAAGAAATTAAAAGGACTGAAATTTTAACTAAAATTAGGTCTAACACAATCCCACAAAGTTAATTTGTGTCTTAAAATTTCATGACCATCTCACATCCAACATGAGACTCTTAACACGTACCCCATACCCAACACTATTGAACTTTATATACATGGATGGTGACTAGATGTATAAAATTGATAGCATATGATTCAACAGGTCTTGAAGGTTAGGTCTAATATGACCCCACAAAATTGATAATAAAGTGAGAATTGCTCTCAATTATAAACATATCTCAAAGTCATCTTTATTCAATGTTGAACTTTTAGCACTATGCCACTTTTAATTTTTTTTCTTTGATAAGATTTATAGGTACAAAATAAATGTTCTTTTCATTGAATTGACTTTTAAAAATTATCACACGCTACCGAGGATGCTAAAACAAATGCTAACTAATAGATTTTGATCCAAAGGATGCGGTTGGGTAAAGACCATCAAAATCATTTTCATCTGTTTCTTTTTCTCTCGTTTATTCAATTATGAGTGCCTCATCATCATCATGTGAATGGAAGTATGGAACGGTAAAAAACACCACTTTTATGGAACTGGATTTAAAACAGCTATTAGGTGGATGCAGTAAGAGGTGGGAAAAAAAAATCAAAAAATCGAATTTATCTATTCAACTGAACTGAATCAAATAAAAAAATTGAATTATTACTAATAATTCTAGAACTAAACTAAAACAGTTTGGTTTGGTTTAAAACAATTTGATTTGATTTGAAACAGTTCGGTTCTATTTTAAAACTTTTAAAAATAAAATTCGATTTGATTTGGAACAGTTCGGTTCGGTTCAATTATATATTTTAAAGTAAACAAACAGTTTAGTTCGGTCTAGTTCGGTTTTTATCCCAAACATAACCATACCCACCCTTTGATGCAGTAATTGATATGGATTGTCCAACTAAAAAGGAATGCGCGAGACCTCACCAATGTGTAAAACTATCGATGTTCAAATTGTGCAGTGTGAGTTGTTGTGACTAACTGTGTGAATTCACTATAGCAAAAAAAACTATGTTAAGGACCTATTTTTTTGGTGGCATTTAGATACACAAATGATACTTTTTGTGTATCATACCCAAATGCAATTTTAGCCATTGATTTATAATTTAAGACTCCAATGGTACTGATTTTAGTAGAATAACTTGCGGTGAGAAGTAGGAGATTCCTATGCCTGACAAAAATCGTATGAGACAATAGTATCTGGATCTACCACCATGTCCATTCCGATGATTTTTTTCTTTAAGGACAGTTCATGGTTCTGGTTCCCGTTGATATTTCATGGTTCATGTTCTCTACTACCAAAGAGTACTTCATGGGTCTGTTACTTATCAAGCTTTAACCAACATAAATATATATATATATATATATATATATATATATATATATATATAGATTAAATAT
>Ga0228711_1008142_pt1 | contig 14852 bp, 7 predicted proteins | sample MedpolnodulmetaG_2_FD_177996 | JGI IMG/M metagenome (GOLD analysis project Ga0228711, IMG submission 177996) | Root nodule microbial communities from Medicago polymorpha collected in Santa Monica, California, United States - brown nodules | ecosystem: Host-associated > Plants > Roots > Nodule...
TTTTATTTTTTTTTGTTTTTTTTTTTTATTTTTTTTTTTTTTTTTTGTGTAACAAAGTTTCTTGACTCTCACCTTTTTTCTACTTATTAGCAATTCAATTTGTTTTGACAAATCTAAATTGTTGGATTCCACATGTAAAAACATTCGCAACTTAAAAGCTTTTTAAGGAAGAATATGTGCAAACTTTGTCATCACAAATATATTCATCTCAGTAATTTTAAGAAGGTATAGTTAGCTATTTTTGAAATTTTTTAGGCACTTTTTGGAATTTCTTCAAATATTTTCTTTTTTTTTGTGCAACAACGTTTCTTGGCTCTCACCCTTTTTCTATCAGTAATCTTAGCTGGAATTTGACTTGTTCATCCAAATCCCAACTATTTGATTTCGACTTGTATGTCAATATCATGAAATAATGGATTACTAGATGTCATTAGAGGATGCATGTTCTACGATTGACCATTTTGATATATGGTTCAGTGTGAATCCGTGCCTTAAAATTAATTGAAATTCTAACGATGATTGAAATAGGCTCCATAAGCAGAAGTTCAAAGTTTTCTTTGTTGTGTTAACATTTTCGTCGTTGACGGAATTCTAACTTCGAACTTTTAACTTAACTTTTTTAAATTTTTAGTTCTTCAAGTGAGCTACTATTCCTCGTATCCGATTAAGATTGGTGTTGAAAAAAACAAGAGAAAAAAAAATATGTGTCTCAAAATTCAACTCATTAGTTTTTATTTATTTTTGTCAAATTAACATCTACTATGTCAGTGTTTAGTCTTAATAATGAATAAGATTGTAAGTTTATCGTTGGTATTTTGGGTGATTTTATAGTACTGATATACGATGAATAATCATAAAACTTGCTTTAAAGAGGATTCTAAATTTCCGTTTTTTATTTTGTCCATAAAGTATAGCTTAGAATTAGAGTTTGATCATGTAATCTTAAAGGATAATTTGACAAGTGAACATCATTTTCTTGCCAATCAGCCTAAAATTAAATTTCAGCTGTCAATTGTTGTCGCGGTCCCTCTTTTTCCTATAGCTGAGAAAGCGAGAGAAAAAAAGTCACTTAAATAAATCGAAAAAAAAAATTGAAAAAGTGACAAATACAACAAGACACATTGCACAAAAGTAGGCTCGAAAGGGATTTAAATTACTATGCCCTTTTTACATTCTTTTCTATCACTTCAATTAAAAAATAATACGTTGCCACAAAAAGTTGACATTAGGTGAATTATAATAACAATAATGATAACAATTTATATAAAATAGTTGAGTAATTCAACTGGTTTGAGATAAAGTCGAAGGAGTTTGAGATCTTGGATTTAAATTCATACTCATTCTAATCCTATAAACATTTGACTTTTTTTATTCATTGAATAATTGATGTATTTGGTCTATATTTTAGACCAAATACATCAATTACTCAATGAATCTAAAAAGTTAATTGTTTCTTATAAATAGAACCGGATGGAATATTACTTTTAAAGTAAAATATTGAAAGATATTTTAAATGGTCAACTGATTATAATCGTCTCATCATTAGTAATGTTTGACTTTAATGATTACTTTTAAAGTAAAACATGAATCATGTTATCTTGTGTCAAGGGCACAAGTTAAGTAAAAATAAAATATTTTCATATTGGAAATGAAAAATGTTAAAATTTTAAAAAGTTGACTGCACAATTTTCAACGCATATTTTTTATATTTGGTTTAGTAACTTGTAATCCGCACATGTTAGAAATCAACATTTTCCATAAAAAAAAAAATTTGTTATATTAACTATCCAACTTTTAAGGGAATGAAATTCTGCTAATCAAAAGTTCGATCATAAAATAAATAAAGTTTGATCAGTAACTATTCTATCTTAAAATCAAACTTAAATTATCTCGAACTATTCATCCTTTAAAGGAGCTCATTAATCAAGTAAGCATGATCACATGTTTAAAACATATAGTTAATCATGATTCGTTAAAAAAAACATTTATATTCACTATGTATCAAACTTAAACTTAAAAAAATATCAACTAAAAAGTGAGTACTATTATTTGTTTTGAAGCTAAAAAAAAATAAATAAAGCGTGTGTGAAGACTACAAAAAAACACATTCACTTTCAAGTGGCTCACAAACTCTTACTTGTGTCACTGTGTGCAATGCATGTGTGTTCCTTTTCATGTTCCATCTATCTTCACATGTTTTCATAGAAACAATGAAAATGAAGCTTCTTTTTATGCTCTTCCTTATTCTTCACAAACCCATTTGGATTTTTGCCTCTGTAGTTGACCCTCTTGTTCCCTCTCCTCAAATTTCACCAATTCTTACATCAATCACTGTAGCTGCTTCCTCTCCAGGCACATTCTCTCTCTCTTCATCATTTCAAATTTAAAAACGCAAATAAATGTTTTGTGGTTTTTGTTTAGGCCATTGTTAGTGTTTTTTGCTATTTCTCATTATTTGGATAATTAAATCCTACCCTTTTTGTTAAACTCTCTTAAATTGCTATTAATGGTTTGAAATTTGAAAAAGTTTTAATTTTTATTTACAATGTATTTGATTTCATGCTTATTGGTATATACTGTATATTGATATTGATCAGGTATTCATGTGGGGGATGAACATCAAAATATGGATTCACACAAGAAAAAGGTAATGGCTTTTGTGGCAGCTAGCACTGGACTTGGTGCTATCATTTTGTGTCTGTTAAGCTTCTGGATTTTTTACATCAAGTATTCTTCAAAATCCAAAAAGAAAAACCTTCAAAACTCAGGTATTTTGTGTTAAATATGGTTATAGTCCCTATAATTATCTCAAATTTTGTTTTAGTTTCTGTATCGCCTTTTTAGTCCTCACAAATTACAAAATTGTGTCTATAGTTGTGATTTTTAGGGGCTAAAAAGTGGTTACAGTGATTGAAAACAAGAAAATGTAAATTTTGTATTCATTAAGAATAAGTTTACTTGTCTGAAAATTTGTTGCTTTTTTTCCTGTTCTGTTTTTTGAATGTCTATAGATGGTGAAAAAGGGCTTGGTTCAGTTCCATTTTTGAGTAAATTCAGTTCTGTGAAGATGGTTGGTAAGAAAGGGTGTGTTCCAATCATTGACTATAAGCAATTAGAAAAAGCCACTGGAAATTTCAAGGAAAGTAACATCATAGGTGAGGGTGGTTTTGGATGTGTTTACAAGGCTAGGTTGGATGATAATTTGGAAGTTGCTATCAAGAGGTTGAACTGTGAATGTCAATATGCTGAGAGAGAATTTGAGGTAATTCCTGCAGATAATTTGTTCATTTTGTTGACATAATTTTCTCTTGTAATGAAGAGTTGGAAATTTTTTGTATTGAATAGTTGGGTGAATTTGCAGAATGAGGTGGATTTGTTAAGTAAAATTCAACATCCAAATGTAATTTCTCTACTGGGTTGTAGCAGTAATGAGGATTCAAGGTTTATTGTCTATGAGTTGATGCAAAATGGATCATTGGAAACTCAATTACATGGTAAAAATATTGTTTCTGAATTGCCCTCTTTCGCTTTTAAGACTAATATAAGTGATTGTAATCGTTATGGAAAAATTTCACATACGATTGTTATGTCAACCTTTATAGCACTGTCACTTCAATTTGAAAGTGTGCCTGTTGTCTGATACGTGTCAATGTCTGACACAAAACTAACTTACGTGGTTACATTCAATTGTTCCATTTTACGAATTTATTACTGGTTTTGATTTGTCAATGTTTGTATCATTGCTTCATTTACATTCATGATTTATTTAGTATCATTTGTTATTAAAAATTGAGATTACTTTATGGTCAAAATTTAATTTTAGAAAAGTTAGATCCTTTATTATTGTTATTATCTATAATAGAAGACTCATATCAAAAGTTAATGAGGTCGATTATAAAATACTAATACCAATCACTATTTTCCAAAAATTGATTATGTGAAGGACCATCTCATGGCTCTGCATTGACTTGGCATATGAGGATGAAGATTGCTCTTGACACAGCTAGGTGACCTTCTTTAATCAATTTCCATTCCTTTCCTATGTGCTCTAATGTCTATGTTTCTGAACAAACTATTGATTAATGTCAATCAGAGGTTTAAAATATCTGCATGAGCACTGCTACCCTGCAGTGATCCATAGAGATCTGAAATCTTCTAATATTCTTTTAGATGCAAACTTCAATGCCAAGGTAAAAAAAAGAAAGACTATGTTGAAATTGATGTATAAATTAGTTTCCTTATATTGATATACATTTATTGTGTTCACATTTATTTCTGTGTGACCCTATGACTTGTTGGTGAATTCAGCTTTCTGATTTTGGTCTTGCAATAACTGATGGGTCCCAAAACAAGAATAACATCAAGCTTTCAGGCACATTGGGGTACGTTGCTCCAGAGTATCTTTTAGATGGTATGCCAGCTCAACTTAGTACAGTTTCATGCATATGCATTGGTCATACAAGTTGATCTATGAATGGTTATTTAATATATAGTTAAACTTTCAACAGACCAGATCTAACATGTTGCTTTTTTTAATACCCTTATGCATGATGCATTAATTGTGTATGGTGGTTAGGGTGGGTTTGAAAGGGAAATGGCATGCAGTTGGAATACTATGTATTCACATACTCAGTAGTCGGTACATCGGTGGCCGTCTGGTCAAGTTCGGATAATCTAGAAAATACGCTGTCTTTCAAATCTAAAATAATAAATTTTAAATATGAATTGTTTAATCTTGATTCAACGGTCATTGATGTGTTGACTCTATGAAAACACAATATTCTGACTGCACGCAATCGAGATCCGCTTGAAAGGTATGAACTGTGCGTCTTGTGCTAGTATGGGGCATGTACCTACCCAACTGACATTGCAAGTCATATAGAATATTAAATTAAGATGTTGTCAGTTACATGTCAGTCTCATATATGTCTAGTTTGCTCTAGGTGCTTCTTGTCAGTGATAACAAAATATTAATAATTATAAAATAATAATGAAGAAAAATAAAGAATATCTTGAGAGTAGGAACTAAAATTTATGCACAACTACTGTGACAGCAAGCATCAGTGAGGTGGAATTGATTCTTGTCTGAAAGATGGGAAACATTAGAAGGTTTTTTCTAGATCAAAAACCTATAAGCATAATATTATTCAGTTGAAATTTAATTAAATTTTGAGAATTTTTTTTTTGTTAATTATAGTCATATTTTAGCATGAGGTATAAATGTAATGGATCACATCTGCAATGATTTTTGGAGAACATGGAGAAGTAGCAAGCAATGAACCAAACGGGTCTTGGTTCAATAATTAAATGAGAAATAGTGTGAAACTCATCTATAAAAAAAAAAGTTGAATTATTTACTGAGGAAACTGCATTCGAATTATATTTACAGGTAAATTGACAGATAAAAGTGATGTGTATGCTTTTGGAGTTGTGCTTCTTGAGCTTCTTTTAGGAAGAAAGCCTGTGGAAAAACTCACACCATCTCAATGCCAATCTATTGTCACATGGGTATGTGTTGTTTGATCAGATTAATATATGTTTGTTTTGACGGCGTGTGTCCACCTTGAAGCAACAGTTTGTAGCTTCTCAATATTCACATTGAAACTGACTTGAAACACAAGAAAGAATAGATGAACGCCAAACCAAACATATTATTAGATATGGTTGATATGAGAAATGAATGATAATGGGCTATTTTTCTGCTAATTGCAGGCCATGCCACAGCTCACAGACAGATCCAAGCTTCCAAACATTGTGGATAATGTGATTAAGAATACAATGGATCCCAAGCACTTATACCAGGTTTAAGAATCTCTGAGTCTAAAGACAAACTTATCGAGTTTATATAGAAGTAAACTGAGAAAACTTCTAAAAAACTGAGACAAGGGGACTAATTTTAACTTTTGCGGTAATCAATTGTTTAACAATACTGTTATCACAAGATTTTTTAAACACTTACTTTTTAGTTATTATTTTTTAAGAAACTTGTTCAAATAGGGGTCATAAGCCTGAAGCCAGGCTCCTGCTGGAGTTATGGTTGCTCTACATCTTCAATGTTTTTGCAGCATTTTGCTTAACTACCACATGGAATTTGTGTACTTTATAGGTTGCTGCAGTGGCTGTATTATGTGTGCAACCAGAGCCGTGTTACCGCCCTTTGATTGCAGATGTTCTACACTCCCTCATCCCTCTTGTACCTGTTGAGCTTGGAGGAACACTCAGAGTTTCACAAGTGACACAGCAACCTGAGAATTCTAATTAACATAGTCATCATCGGTTTCAGACAACATTCTTGCATTGAGAATTCAGGCAATGTTTTCATGATGATGCCAAATGAATGATTCTTTATCAAAGCTCAGGATTGCAGATAGATTCATGGCCACATTGTTCATCTATGCGGTCTAAGAGTTTGACCATGAAACATAGAAACGTTCATAAGGGAAAAGGGTAGGTCCAAATATGAAGAGCTTGGGATTGTTAATGATAAATGCAAAGTAGATTTTAGTTTTGATTTCGTGAAAATATTTGTGTATAGTGCAGTGACTTTGTGGAACTATGTGCTGGTCAGAGAGCATCTGATTGTCTTTCATGACCTCTTTTGAGTGTATGTAATTCAATAAACCGGATTGCAAATAATTCATACAGAAACTACTATATTGCTAAAGTTGCTTGTTGTGTTTTCTTTGCAAGACATAAGGAATTGCTTTAAAAGGTAATTTGTTTAGAGTCCAGACATCCCATATCATGAAATCATTCTGTTAGAAAACTACGTCCATGATTCATGCAATTCAATTGGATTGACAAATCATGTGAACCATTGTATAGTACCTCTAATATTGACCAACAAAGCATCCGGATTCTATGCAGTGAGGGAAAATACACATTCAAGTAGTCAATGAGTCGGAATCATTGAACAACTCATACTTAAGTATGGCACATCGGAATTAAAAAATAAACTTGAATTGTGGGTTATATGATCTTCATCCAACGATTATGATACATGGACTGCATGAATGCATGTTTTCCTTGAAGGCGGGATTTGAGTCCATTTCAATGTGCGTGAATCATTTATGTTAATAGAAAGCCGTAACTGTTTCACTGTCATCTATATTGAGATAGGTGGTACCAATTTTGAAGAACCGATTTAATATATTAATATTACAGCAATAAGAAATATACTCTAAATCAATAATTAAGTTCAACTTGCTTCAACTTGCTTAAGTCTGCAAAAGAGACTCGTTTGTTACATCAACACTTTGATTTAACTTATTCAAGGTTACAACATGATTTCCAAAGGGCCTTTGGGTACATATGTATGACAAACGATGCATACATAATAAAATTATTGCAATGTGTGTCAATCACTATGATTTGGTATAATACTCACCAAAAATATATGCTTGCTTCAAAAGCATGTTTCACTGCGTTTCAGCTGACATTATGATATGAATCGATAATAGCATCTGCAAGGTATTCACATTTGGCCAGCGACAATCCTGCCAGGGAAATCCTTCCATCCTTTGTCATGTATATATGCCACTTATTTGTCATATTGTCGCTCTGGTCAGACAGAAGATACAACAAAGAAGAACAAAATCAATAATGCATGCATTAAATACAAATCACATAGTCATATTAAATTGATAGGGTCAAAGAAATAGTTCTAAGGATAGTGTATAAAAGCCATAAGTAAAAGGGGGAGTAAAAAACCTGGCTCTTGTTCAAGCCCGTGAATGAGAACATGCCTATCTGCTTAAGTATGAATGACCAATCCTTTCCACTTTTGTCTTTTGAAGAAATACTATTATATAGTGCCTGTCTAACAGTTTTTATCCTTCCAGCCATCATTTCCATTTCTGCTTTCCATTCATCAAAGAGAGCTGGAGTCCCAACAATATTAGCAACAATCCTAGCCCCGTGAACAGGTGGATTTGAGTACATTGGTCGAGCAAGCCTTTTCAATTGGCTCTTTACCCTGAAATACATAGTAATCATCAAGTCGTTGAGTGTTGACCAAGACAAAACTTTTACTATAGCATACATTGCATTGGTCATGTTGAATCAAAGATGTCTTCCTTCTTAAACAAAACAACTACTCCCTCCGTCCCATAATAACTAAGTCATTTGCAAAAAAAAAAGTGTCCCAAAATATCTGAGCCATTTCACTTTTCAATACAATATTAATTACTTTTTTCCCTTTATAACTCTAATTAATACTACTTTCATCATTCCCAATTCAATATATTCCAATTTACATTTATGATAGTGGAGAATGCACCAATACTTAACAAGTGCACTTAAAACTATTTTTCTCTCTCCTTCATTTATATATTTTTCTTAATACGTGTGCAATGAGCTTTTGACTCGGTTAATCCGGGATGGAGGGAGTAATTAAGTTGAATACATATTATAGTTGCTCATGTAGATGATAGGTGAGAGAGTTTTCAAAGAAGTTAATGTGTGAAAGTTCATTTCAACTCATTCAGGAAATGATTATCGAAAAGACTCGTAGCGATAATACAAGATTATTTCAACTTTTCTATTCCTACAAAATGCCTATCATAAAGTTTATCCCTATGACTCTTGATTGATAAAATGAATCCTTCACCTACCTAGAAAAGGAATCAGAATTCAATATTTTCTTAGACAAGTGAATTGAATTTCAAAAATATTAGAGAGCACAGCATACGAAATTTACAACACCTTGTTGCAGATTCTGGTGATGAGGAAATGACATTAATAGCTCCAACCCTTTCAGCATAAAGGCCGAGGTTTTTACTGTATGACTGAGCTACAAGAACCTCCATGCCACGTGATACAAACAATCTCACAGAAGCCGCATCTTCATCGAGGCTTCCACTAGCAAAACCCTGAAATTTTTAATGAGCAGTTTGGTATATCGTTAAATAGAATCAAGGTTACTGCACGATATCTACCAGTTTCATGTTGTATCCACTTCATTCGTTGTAAGGTTTATTTGTCTTAATTACAATTTTGTTAATGACATTTGAACACGCTGTCCACACATTTACTAAAAAGTTAGCTCGTTTACCAAAGATTGTGTACCTGGTAAGCAACATCAAAAAATGGAAAGTGGTTCTTTTGTTGAATTACATCAGCTATTTTTTCCCACTGTTCTGGTGTTGGATCAATACCGGTAGGGTTATGTGCACATCCATGAAGTAGCACAAAAGTTCCTTCCGGAGCCAACTATAAAAATTGTAAACAGATACAATTAGATAGAGTTACATTTTCTTTAGAAATTGCATGAATATTCTAATTAAATGTGAATTCATGTTCTTATGTTGACCTTCACTACAAGATGAACTAAAACATTCTTATAAATCAAAATCAGCATCTATCTACTTTCTAATGCAAAACAGAAAATAGTTGAGAAAAATATCATAGTCCGTATAAAAAGTATGATTAATTTCACTTTCTAAATAATGGATCAGGATGTAACCTTTATATCTTCTATCATGCCCTCAAAATCCAAACCAACTGTCTTGGGGTCATAGTATCGGTACTCAGACCATGGGACTCGAGCATCGTTGAAAATATTCTTGTGATTACCTGCAAAACAACAATGTTACCTACGATGTACAAATTTCCTCGAAACAAATATCATGACCCAGTTAAACCGAGAAAGGAATAAAATTCACACCCCACGTAGGATTTGATATCAAAACTTTTGCTCCAGGAAAATATCGTTCTATCAGAGCTGCACCTAGTCGCAGAGAACCAGTTCCTGAAAGACCTTGGACAGTGGCAACCTGGGTAAAAAAGAGAGAAAAAAAATTGATTTATTTCTTGTTTGTTTTTATGATCTCAAAAATACTATAATTTCTAAATCCACTACATACTCTTTGCTGTTTGATTGCTGGATTGTCTGCTCCGAGCAACAACTCTGCAGTTGCCTTATTAAATGCAGCCAAACCCTCAATGGGGAGATACTGCAATTCCAAGTGAAATCACAGTCAATAATCTAAAGCTCAGCTATTTTATGCAACAAATAATTGGCATGCGACCTAAAGAAAATTACCTCTTTGTTTTCCCCTCTCTCCAGCATAAGATTTTCTGCCTAAAAACAAGAATTTCATCAAAATCAATATTGACTCAACTGAAAAAATAGCCTCAAGTTTCTGAACAAGAAGTAAAATAAGAAATGAATACATGACACAGGAAATGTGCAAACTGTAAAAAAAACATAGCATCAGATACCTTTTTCACAACATTAAGCACATATGGCTGTAGTTCTTCCGTTCTGTAGGCCCCAACTCCAAGATTGAGCTTGACATCGCTCGTGTCTGCTTTAAATGCTTCAGAAACTCCAAGAATTGGATCAGGAGGAGCCATCGGTATACCCTCAAACCGAGAAACATTAGTCGCAACAGCCATAGTGATCCGACCAGATGACTGAATAAACAAAATCAACAGACGAAAGATCAGAACACACAATTGAAATTGATCAGGGTAGTAGGACCACCTCCTAAATCCTAATTAACCAATTTCGATTGCAATTTTAAAACTATTCTTTGATCCATTATGAACATAAAAATAAAAACTTAGTTAACATCAGAAATTCAATTACACTTCTACTTTTTTTTTTTGTCTTAACCCTCTGGTTTCCCGAGGAAAGGCACCCTGGTAATCCGATGTGTGGCCTGGAGGCATGTAAAGTCAGATCAATAATTGTTTCAGTCAGGGTTTGAACTAAATATTCCTAATCGATTCAATTTTAACTAAAGCTCCTTAATTGCTTGATCCAACCACTTGGTTTTACAATTCTAATCTAAAGTAAGGTTGTATAAGTAACATTAGTAAATTAACAAAATAACAATTAAAAGTAGTTGATGAAGAACATGAAGTGTGTGTTAGTAATAATATTAACCACTTTCAATAGCAATTTTAAAATTGTTCTTCAATCCATTTATGAACACAAAAATTGGAACATAATTAACAACAGCTGGATTTTATTTTTTTTGAGTGAACCGGGTAACACTGCCTACAACTGCAATGACTAATCCCTCGAGCTGAAAATTACATTTTTAATCTAAAGTAAAGCTGAAAGATGATAAATTTAAAAAAGTTACAAAAACATTAGTAAGTAAGATGAATTGAATTATACATACACACACCCTTAAATTGGAGAAGTTGTTGATTCCTTCATTGTTAAATCTCAAACCATTGCTTCCAAGCTTAAGCTTTCCCTGTTGAAAACAAAAAACATTAATTAATTGATTAAATCAATCATAAATAGGTAAAGATTGATTCATTGGTTCATACGCAGAACCTTGATGTTGGTGTCGAGGATCGAAAGAGAAGCAGAGGAGAGTAAGGAAGATGATGCCATTTTATTTTTGTGAAGAGGAAAAAAACCAAAACAACGCAACAGAAAGAGTTGCGAAAATGGTTTGTAATAAAGATTTAGATGAGATCACGGAGTGGCAGTGAGAGTGATGTATTGTATGAAATGAAATGAAATGAAACAATGGGCTGACGACAACTACAATGTCACTCTTTTTTTTCGCCGGAGCTCACACATTTAAACGCAGAAAAATGGAATGTACGGGTTCAAACTCTATCCCCTACATATAACATGCAATATTCCTACCAACTGAATTAAATAATCAAATAAATATGAGCTAAATAATCCAATGGCACTCATTTTATCAACAATGACAACAATGTTTTATTTTATCATTACTTTTAATAATCAAATAAATTCTTGTCAATAATAATAATTTCTTCAATCTATTATAAGAAAGAAAAAAAATCATTTTTTAAGTTCATAGAACCAATCAATTGGGCTCAAGACGTTCATGAGTTTCAACTAAAGGATAAATCGTTCGCAATGACCAAGTTTAATTTTTAGATGGAATAATTTTTTGTTAGACTGTAATTACTTCACGATCGAATTCATGATTACTCAGGGTTCATTTCAATTTAACACAAAAAAAAATAAAAAATTGATGATTTTGTTTAAAAATGTTTTTTTTTCTTATAATAAAGATCGGAGGAAATGAAAACAAGTTTTTGGTGTGGACAATTTTTTTCAACAATATATTCTCAATACCAATTTCATTAAATATGAGAAAAATGCAAGATATTATCTTTAACAGTGTACAATTTTTTGTCAGGTTTTACTTATTTTTTGAACGAATTTCCAATTATTATGACTCATTTCTCCTAGAAAGCCGAGGGTAACACCAAAAAAAAACTTTGATGGTGAATGTGTTGGATCATGGGAAGATTCTCTCTCAAGATCATTCACAATGAGTAGAGATCAATCATACAAATGAAAGAGACGTTGCATTTCCACCTAAAACCTTAAAGATATTAAGTATATGTGTCATCTCATTTTTCGTTAAATGTAAGACTTTTAACTTACGATTACTAACACTACAACAATGAGGAGTGATATTAGAGTTGACGTCAATATAGATTGAAAGGACGGTGGCGGTCACTTACAAAGGCTCGTACGTTTGAGTTAGTAAGAGTTTAAAAAAAAACGAATGATTTGTAAGGGAGGAAATGATTTGCTTATCTAAAAGTTTTAGAGTTTAGTTTTTAGTAGAAAAAAGGGGAATAAAATGAAATAAAGCGAGGAAAAAAAAACAACAGCTACTACGAAAGGGGTGGATTAGGAAGTTCAATCGGTTTGACCTATAAGATTAAGGACTTGGAGGTCATGATTCAAGTCTTGACAAGGTGAAAAAACTAACATAACAACAATTAACGTATTAACATTGTTCATTAAATTGTTAAAAAAGACATTGTCCATTAAAAAAAAATAACAACTACTACTCGAAAAGTGAAATGCATCACTTGCTCGAAAAGAGAAACACATACAATTAGTGATCTCAATTCTCAATCATTCAATTTAAATTAATGGTAGAGATTATTTAAAATTGATTTATTAAATTTGTAATGTGATCAAAATTGATTACCAGATATAACTTTGTAATAAGAATTCAGATCCCTCAAAGACTATTGGTCTACTTAACTTACATCATATTTTGTTATATGCTTTTTCAATAAAAGCAAATCATACATTTTCACACCGTCTTGTTTCTATTGCATGCATGTTTGAAATCACGCTGACATTGACAAAATTACGGGGTTCGGCAACACTACAATGTTATTAAAGCTCTAAAATATAGCTTTTGTAAAATCAAAGTGGTTCATCAATGTAATTTTGTCAAACTCAATCCAAACATGAATTACTTTCTACACTACGAAACTTGTCTTCAAATACTCCGTCCTATACTTTTATCCACCATGCTACCATATCTCCATTGCATGTTTGCTGTAAATTGAATATATAATTTTGTTTAGCACTTGGGATCTCTTTGCTCCTTTTTAAATAGTTTAATAAGTTTTTGTAAATATAAAGGTTTAAATAAGTCGATATATCTCAAGCAAAAGCCTCTTAAAAATAAATTGTCTCAAGCAAAAGACTTTTCGACGTGAACATTTGTTTTTATTTTTAAATATGCAATGAGCAATTGATATTTTTTTTCACTTTGAAGTATGGTTTTTTTAGTGGACTTTGAAGTATAGTTGAGTCAAAACTGACTTCTCAATATATTGAGAGGTCGGTTTTATTAAAAAAAAAATGTTTTTTTTCCTCCAATATTCTCACAGTCTAGCTAATTACAATTTTTTGAAGCAGCCCAATTACAATATGATGACATGTGATTAATTATTAGTTAACAATAGAATCTCCATCAAGTGGACGCGGCAAGAAGACGTCGTAGTCTTTTTATAGTTTAGATTTAGATTAGATAGATTTATTTATTGTTTTGAATTTAAAATACTATCTTCAAGTTTATATTTATATTTATTTTGAAGTCGGAAAGACATCTTCTAATCTAAAAAAATATACTATGGTTTGATTCAGATAGAATTAGAATACAGTCATTTTTAGTGAAAATTAACCTAGTTTCGTGACTTGGGAAAACAAAAATAATGTTTGACAAAAATAAATTGAAACGTGTTAGTTGTTTTATCAAGTTTTCAATATATAATCAATTACATTGATCATGTTTTACACCAATGACGTACAGGCAAATTAGTCCTTATAAAGAAAATATAAAGGGATAATTTGGTCTTCAAATTGGTCCTAAATATATTTTATGTGAAATTTATTTTTCAATCTTTTTTAGATGTAAAATTGCTTATTAAACTATCATAATCAGTTTTGTTTAACAATTCTATTTCGATGGATATTAATGTCAACTCATATAATCTTTGTTGAGACATTGTCGATCTTATATAAAATTTTATTAATTTTAACTGTGATTAAAAAATCAACACTTTTGTGAAAATTGCAAAGTTAAAAAAAAGTCATTGCTATCTGATTATAAGTGTTTGTCCAAAAAAAAAAATCTCATTATTAGTGTTGTTGGCCCTCCTCCTCTTCTCGCATGCATGCGCGCACGCGCACGTTCACACAAGTTATAGAAAAATAAAATTTGAGGCCTAAAGCAGAGTTTTTTTTTGTCTAATGGTTGAGACAACCCATTAACGCGACCGCGACTGTTGTTTAAAACATTGATCACCGTTAATGACCCAACTTGAAGAGAAACTCAATTGATTCACATTCATAAAATTAAAATGATTTATTTATTTATTTTTAAATATATTTTTTAAAACAATAAAATAGGGGTCCCTCTATTATGGACCTCTTTTTAAAGGGTCCAAGCATGGACCTCTCCAATACAATTGGCTATAGCCCGCTTCAATTTTGTTTTTATTCTGCTCATTTCCATCACTTCTTCTACACGTAGTGTGTCATCTACTGATCTTCGATGTAATCTCAGATCCAACCACTTTTCAGATTTTGATAA
>Ga0228711_1008143_pt1 | contig 14849 bp, 15 predicted proteins | sample MedpolnodulmetaG_2_FD_177996 | JGI IMG/M metagenome (GOLD analysis project Ga0228711, IMG submission 177996) | Root nodule microbial communities from Medicago polymorpha collected in Santa Monica, California, United States - brown nodules | ecosystem: Host-associated > Plants > Roots > Nodule...
TGATGACTTTAGTCAGAGTTGGACAACATGATTAGCGAAAAAAAAATACTAACAACCTTTTCGTTACAGTATGTCTTAGATTTAAATTTAAATAAGCAACTTGGTCAAAAAAAAAAAAAAGATAAATAAACAACAAGAACACGTACTTGGCGGGCCTTGACACCCAATTTATTAAGATATGCAGCAAAGGTCCTAGTGGACATGCACTCTCCAAAAGAAACTAGATAGTCTTGGGTTCGTTTAGTTAGCTCTTTCATCATTGCTATCCCATTCAAAAGTTGCTCCAGTGCTTCCAGATGCTCTGGAAATATTTTGACGTGCATAAACCAAGTTAACAACAAAAATGAGTAGAAACATATGAAAATTACAGTGCAACCATATTGATAGTAAAGAAGGTCCAAAATTGATAAAACAAAACGAAAACATGCAGCAATTTGATAAGGTTACAATTATAATAAAAAACTGAGTGTATGCTTTTTCTTGTTCATGGGTGCCATATATAATCTAGCTGCTGATGTAGGTTATAGAAAACTCATGCAAGGGTGAAATTCTTCATGGAAACTTATGCGTTTACAATTTAGCTGCAGCTGTAGGTTATAAAAAAAATTGTGACCATAAAAAGTCATACAAGCTTGACATATTAGATGCCAAATAATTATATCCGAAAGACCAGACAAACTCCTCAACTCAAAAATTTCTGGGTAAAATGATGACTCAATTGTTGATATCATAATTTTAAATACAAAATCAACTTGGAAAGTGTGGTATGTCTCTCATATATAAACTCGTTTTCAGGTCATATCTCATTCAATGTAGGACTCTCAACACACCCCTCACATCTAGAACTAGACCTCCGAAGTGTAACCTAATGGCTAGATAACAGGTAGCCCAACAGATCTTAGATAAACTCTAATACCATCTTAAAATTTGGGTTGGTCTAGTTTAACGCTACAGACCGGTCTGTGAGACGAGCAATATCTCCCACATATAAACACGTGTTCAGGCCATATCTCATCCACTGTGAGAGCCTCAACAAAATTAAAGAAGTGGAGACAAAAATAACAAATATGCAAGTGTTATTTTGAACAAAGAAAAAAATTAAATGCATTTTCAGCAGCCATAACCCTACAAGTATTGCTGCACGCAATAGAACATATCAGGTGATATGATTTGAGAACATTTTAACCTATAAACAAATACTCAAATCATGCAATCTAATAATCAAATGATCTATTTTGTGAACATAAGAAATAACTCACTTTCAATAATAGATCTGTCCACTCCAAGTTGATCCACGGTTCTGAAATGCAGGTAAAAACATAACAACAACAAAAAATATTATAACTTTTCTGAAAAAAAGATGTGAACTTCATTGTTTTTCTTCCATAATTTTTTTTTTGTAAAAAAAGGAACTCACTGCTCTTACCTGAGATGCAAGTCTTTTATAAAGCTAAGCTCTTCAATGCCAGAGACATTAGTAACACCGCAACTCACAGCTTTTTCTCCAGCCTAATAACAAAACAAACATAATTTCATTGAGAAGAGTACTCCAACATCAGAAAACAAAGGAATCAATAACAAACCAATTATTAACAAACATAGTATTTATTTAGGATCAGTATCAAATAGCTGTGCTATAGCAGTGCAGAATTTGAATAAATTTCTGGTTCAACAATACACTATTTATTTGGTATGAAGTGTTGTCAAATAGCGGTTATAGTGGCACTATAGCACGGTAGAGTAGTAGAATTTGAATAAATTTGAGTGTAAAAATCACATTTGTAGTCAAATGCTAGAAATCCTAGCTTTAAGTTATAATCCAATTTAGACAAAATCAATTCCAATCAACAACACCCAAACATGTAAAAACCAATTTTATGCGTCTAGAATCACTTTTGGCTCTCCCTACCATCAAACTAAACACACACTACACAGATTTCTATTTCATAAATACTTGTATCATAAATACTTATCAAATAAACATTTAATTAAACTATTTATGCAATGCAATCATATTAGTTATCAATAAATACTTTCTATTTGTAAAGAAAATAATAATCTACAAAGCACTTACAATGACACCATAATAACACTTGTAATAATTAAAAATTAAAAAAATGGAAGTAATTGAATTTAGTCACATGTGTCAGTGTTGTGCAAGTGTTGAAAGTTAACACCTATCAAACACCAGATGTGCCTTCAATATGATGTGTTAGTACCACATATATATAATAATTTGGCTTGAATGCAGTTTTGGTCCCTATTTTGGCCAAACTACAATTTTAGTTCCCTATTTATAATTGTGTAATTTTGGTCCCCTGTTTCAAAAATTTTGACCATTCAATTTGATGACGTGACAATAAATTAGATGATCTAACATGAAAACAAAATGCCTATTCGGTGAAAGTCTTCAAAAAGTAGGGTGTTAACTTGAGTCATGATCATGCACGTAGAGCAAAAGAAGATCAATTGAAATGATACAAGAGATTGAGGGTGAACAATTTACGGCCACATCATCAAATTTGATGGTCAAAATCAATTAAAATTTCTGAAATGAGAGACCGAAATTGCGCAATCAAAAATAGACAACCAAAATTTCAATTTGGTCAAAATAGAAAAGCCAAAACTGCATTTAAGCGTAAAAATTCATACCAACGTTGACTTTCAACGTCAACCATACATTTGGTTACATTCAAGCACATAGACATCAATAATAATATCAAAAAGATTGAAGTGATTACTTTCAATGCCAATGACACGTATCTGACATCAAAGATTACTTTCAATGTCAATGACACGTATCTGACACTAAACATGTCTTCAATCAGAAGTATCAGTACTACGGATATAAATGGTATTGGAAAAGTTGATAACATGAATCTTTTCTTCCAAAATAACTTAAATATATTCTTTGATTCCATTTTTTTGATACCAACTTCGACTTACAATGTCAACGATACATTTAGTTACATTCAAGCAACTAGACATCAATAACAATATTAGAAAGATTGAAGTGATTACTTTCAATGCCAATGATGCGTATCTAACACTGAAGATTACTTTTAATGCCAATGACACGAATCTGACACTGAACACGTCTTCAATCAGAAGTATCAGTAATATAACAATAAGAGTAAAGAAAATAAGTATATACCAGCAAAAGCTTGTTAGTAGTTTTTCCCATAGCAGAAAGAACAACAATAGGTCTCTCCTCAGGAAAACTCAAAACAAGTCCAGCAACTTCCATCATCCTCTCCGCCGACGCAACCGACGAACCACCAAATTTCATCACACATGTATAACTCTTCTTTATCCCTCCTTCATCTCCTTCTTCCTCAACCACACTCCTCCCATTCTCAATCACGTGCTTCTCCAACACATTGCACGTGACCTTCACCGCCGCTTTTTTCGGAAATTCGTAACCGAATAAGCTCGTTGTTGTTCTATGCTGCTGCCACGTGGCGAGTGGTGGAAGAAGAAGGTTAGGTTTCACATTACAACGAAGTTGTAACAAGTTTGTTGTTGTTGTTGCCATGAATGAATGAAGAAACTCTGAATCTAATAACTGTTTTTGTTTGTTTTCTTCTGAAGCTCGATCTGTGAAAATTAATTAAGAGAAATTAGTTAGTGATGAATATGAATGTGATTAAGAAAATAAAATTGATTAGAAGAGTAATTAATTAACTAACCTGAGAAGAAGGAGCTTCAGAAGAAATGAAAGAGAGAAAGTTGTTGTGATTTGAGAATGAGAGGAAGAAGACGCGGCGGCACACTTCTAAAACGTGTTGTACTACTTCAATTATTACACATTTTTCTTTTCTAAAATCTTTTTCCAACACTAGATTTTTGATATTTTTGTCGTCTTTATGACTCTAACTCAGTTGATAAAGACAACACAATAATATATCTAAGAATCGATTTTGGAATACTTTTTATATATCCATGTTAAATATGATTTTGATCTTTATAAATATCCTAACTTTCGTTTTGATTTCTCTAAAAAAATTCTTCAACTTTTAGTTTTTATAAAATTTTCAATCTGTACTTTTAGTCTTGATTTTTAAGTTAAATTTTATTTTTTTAATGAAATTATGCAAAAATATGTAGAATATTGTAAAAATATCTCTAAAAAAAAATAGAATTTTTAACAAAACATAAATTAAATATAAATTCTTAATCAAAAAAAATATAAAAATTTATATTTAATTCAAATTTTGTTAAAAAATTTTAATTTTTTTGTTGAGAGATTCTTATAATATTATAAACTTTTCTACAAAATTTTATTTAAAAATATGAATTCTACATGTGAGTTTACTTTAAATGAATGATCAAAAGTGAAAATAGATATTTTTTGAAAACTAAAAGTCGAAGAAATATTTTAGAAGAATTAAAATAAAAATTTGGTGTATTTATAGAGATTAAAAACACATTTAGCCTACTTCAGTATATTAAATGTAAAAAATTTCGTAAAAACTTTTTTTTTAAGATTTTTAAAAATTGTTTTAGTACATTCGTTGCATTCTCTTTAACTAATTGGTAGAGTTTTTCTAGAAGGTACACCAATATTAGCACATCGGTTACTAAAGGTGGTTGTATTTGTATATGCGACAGATCTTCAAGGTTTATTTTTTCTGGGAAAAAAAAATTATATTATTGATTTTGGTCCAAACGGATCTCATAGATCTTCATATTTTTTTATTTGATACTAAATTATTGTTTTTGCTATTATTATGACATGAACTACGTTTGTTTTTGTAAAAAAAATTAAACTAAGCTTGCTAAAAAAAATTAAGCTGTTTTTTTAAGTGTTACTAATATTTTTTGTTGATGGTTTGGTCGCAAGGAGTTTTCATTTTCATTAAATTTATTGGGTTGAATGGACCAATGGCACACATTAAAGAGTTGATATTGACCATATATCTAAAAAAAAGAAAAGTTGATCTTGACTACGGATTGTGACTTTTTTGGAGTAGGGTAATTGGTGATGGACGGAAACCGATCACACTATTTTTGATTTTTTTTTATAAGAATATTATTTTAAATGTTTCCATATTATGTTTTATTAAATGTTGTCTACACCTTTTAAGAGTATATATTTTAAAACAAATGAAAAAAAATATAGTGATGTAATAAATATGATAATTCGATGATGTAATGGAAGAAGAGAGATAAAAAAGAAAATGAAGGGTGTCTATGTTCTCCTTAAAATAAAAAAGGTGTGTATATTCATCATTGGGAAATGATTGGGTCTTACATTATGTTTTTGCTCCTAATGATAATATCTTCATTATTACATAAGGTTTTTTTAATGGAAATGATTGGGTAAATTGGGTTTGTCCTTACCATATTATTCTCTTCATTTAGATGTGGTGGTACACCTTTCAAGGGATGCAACTCAGAAGCTCATTAGACAGGTTAAATGGATTCCTCCTTTGAATAATATCATCAGAGCTAATGTTGGCGATAGTTCAGTTTCTAATCCTGGAAGATCAAGTTTTGGAGGTCTTATGAGAAACCATAATGGCGAATGGATGTTGGGTCTTTCTGGTTTTTGTGGTATTACTTCTTGCTTGACGACCGAATTGTATGTCATTTTTCATGGCCTTCGTATTGCGTGTGATGTGGGCCACATGAACATTATTCGTGAATCAGATTCTAGGATGGCTCTTGATTTAATCATGTCATATATCCAACCCTATCATCCTCGTGCTCCTCTGATTAATCAGATAGTCCAACTGCAACATCGAGATTGGATTGTTAATTTTCATCATACCCTCCGTCAAGGCAACAAGTGCGCTGCATCATTCTCTTCTGGATGTTGCTCTGGGAGTTAGTCGTCTGAGATTGAAGTTTGGTTTTGTTTTATCATTTCTTCTTGATATAAAAAAATCCATCATGGAGAAATGCTAACGAGTGTCACAAGGACACTCTTTAAAGACTTTATATAGTAAGTTTTATAGAAACTTGTGCGTTCAATGCATCGGAAATTGAAGTATTGAACATTTTTAATGAATAGTTTCTTAATTGAGAATCCTTAAAGAGTGTCCTTAGGGCACTCGTTAGTAAGAACCTTCATCATTTTATTTTACTACAACAATCTTAAATTGTTTCATTAATAATAAGAGTTTCAATATATGGGGGTACATCAGTGTAAATACGAAAATTAGTTGAGAATGTGACCATCTTAACTAAAATATGGACAACTTCATTGGTTGTCTTTTAATAAACTCAACATCTGAGTTTGAAGAAGAAAAAAATGTAATATGAATCTTTCGACAGTCTTAGATGACAGTGCCATAATTTCAATGAAACTCTCCTAAGTTATGGAACTTAGACACTACATTCCTCGAATCCAATTCAAAGCCTACATTCATTAGCTGGAACTCTCGAGTCCAACACATGGTAGATAACAGGCCAAAAGGTTCCCATGTATCTACCTCCATTAGTAGCAAAAAAACATTCTGACTTGGCAAGCGCAAAGCTTCCGTTCTCATCTCAACTAGGGAAAAGAGGCATCGATATTGAACTTATACCTGCTAGGATGGGTTTTTTCCAGACTTTGCCATCCACATTTGCACCATTATCATGATTGGTCTGTTTGAACTGGTCACATAATGTTCATTGCCTGCCAATCCTAGAACAAAGAATAAATTAAAACTTAAGAATTGTTTTTGTCTTTAACATATTCCAAGGTGGAACTTATTGATCGCAATATTCTAGAGATTTAAGAGAGAGTTATTAATGGTTTGGGAAATGATTTATAATATTATGTTTTGAGTCGTTAATATTATGTTTTGAGTCGTTGTAATTCCCTTTCTTCCCACAACTATATATGGGTTTTGAGTACTTTTAGGTATAAATCATGAAATTAGGCCAACCAAGGTATCTCATGAAAGTTATAGAAGCAAAGAGAACAAGTGCAATGAAGTTATTAAAGTTCAAACAACTAGGGGAATTTCTACCTCAAGTCCTAAGCTCATATCAAGGATGAAAAACACATGAAGTATGAAGAAAACAAGGGAAATCGTCTATGGTCCATGCACCCTTCACACACTAAAAGAGGCAAAGGGGTATTTGCCTCAAGCCTATGCAACCCATGCATAGCACCCACATGCGCTGATGTCTTTTGTTGTTATTAGGCCATGCGCCCCAGGAAAAAGCCCATGCGGGCGCGCAAATTGCCTATTTAAGAGCCATTTTCAGCCAGAATTATTCATTATGAATTCTGATTTCACGTGTATGTTCACTCTTTTTTTCTTTGATGATGTATTTAGATTATGATTTTAAGATGAACCTCTTTCTATGTGTTTGAAACATGTGATATGATTTTCCTTTTATTGATGCAATTTGAATTATGTTTATTTAATATATTTTATTTTTAATACTATTCAATTTATGATTAACTCTGAATCAATTTTAAGTTGTAAATCACTATTAACTTTAGGTTTTATAACAAAATATAGATAGATTAGTTACTAGGATAATTTGTCAAGAAATCGAGAGTTGACTTTGTATGACTTTGTCTAAACGTGCTTTATGTTAATATGACTTTGCTGTTAACCCTAGGGAGAAATATTACATAACGGGACCTTGAGTCGTAACGTGGATAGGTTTATTTTATTGTGCGTCGTGAGTAGGGATATCAATAAGTCTGGTAAGACTTTGTAAGGCTCGTGTCTGACCTACTATAAGAAAATTAGGCCTGAACCTTGCCTTCAACCAGTAATAGGCCAATTTTCAAGACATGACCTTGCCTTTTTAAAGGTTTGTCAAGCTTGAAAAGCCTACTTAAAAGGCCACTTTACAGCAAGACCTCAACTCACCTCTTCTTCTAAATAGGCATTTTTAAAAGTTTTAGAGACAATCTTTGTCAAATAAACGACAATAATGTTGTAAATATAAAATTGTTACCGAATATAATAAGAAGTGAGTCCAGAGGTCATAAGAGAAACAACGGGGCCAATGCTTCATGACCACAAGAGAAGACACCACATTTGAGTATGCAGTGTCTTCCTCTCTTGTGGTCGTGAGTATTTGATTTGTTGTTTTTCATGTGTCCACATAGACACTCCTTTAGACCTAGATTTCTTCCTGTGAATAATACTCAGAATCCTTGCAAGGAAAACAAACTAGTAGTTGATATGTCATGTCTCTCCAAAAATTTTCTACCTCTAACACTTGCATTTTCTTCTTTAAGATCGAACACCCCCAAAGACTTCCTTTAATTGCCTTGGATTTTTTCAAGACAAAACCCCCTCATCCCTCTACATTAATACTACACTCACTCTCACAAACAAACTCATGATAACTAACAAATTATGTCCCAAATTTTAACATTCTAAACAGTTTTGGTCCCCAGTAACTAGGTGATCTCATTCTCATAGAAAAATAAGACAATGATCAACACCTTTCTTTCTTAAATTTGCTGGAAGCAATTACGCAAAGAGGCTATTTTAGTCGGGGACAATAATTTTAGTTTTTGTCCTATCTCTTGTCTCTAGTTTGTCCGGTCCTTAAAACAGTTTTGCAAATCAAACAATATATAACTGAAGTTATTTTTTCATGTCCTCATTTTTTTAGGAGATCAAACACACCTTAAAACAAACAAAAAAAAAAACCTCGTACATAAGCTCTACTTCCTTTCCCATTCAAATTGAATCGTGTTGAAGTCTCCACAAACACACAATTTTGCTCTTCCATGTCGTCCCTGCAAAATAAAATATGGCCATCAGCAACAAATAAAAAAGTGGAAAATAGAGAAAGAATTTACTCAAATCATGGTTCTGACTCTATATATTAAGGATATATAACAAATAAAATCAGATTTTGTTTAGTGATGTTGGAAGACACTACAATATTTTATTATTAATCATATATAGTTTGAATACTAATAATGTCAATTAAAATTAAAATATTCTACAACTCTATTCACGTGATACTCGCGAGCTACATTATATATAAATTACTTTTCAAAACAAAACAAAAAACATTATATATACGTTAATCATAGTTTGAATTATGTCAAAACAAAATTTACACTTTGGTTATATATAGATTATTATTTTCTTAGTCCGAATTGATTTTATTTTTAACAAGTTAAAATGAGATATATTAACAAAACTAAAAGTGGTTCACCCCGTACAAGGTGTGTTGAAAATGAACCCCTTTAAAATTACAAAGTTACAATGGAGCGGGTGCCAACAAAAAGCACCGGCAAGCAAAACAAAGATAAATTACATCAAAATACCCATACAATGTAGCAGGTGACGCCACCAATCATGGTAGCTAAAAACAAACAAAGCATTATGTGCTTTCAACTAAAGAAACGAATTCAACTTAACTTTATCAAGAAGCGCATTTGGATCAGAAGCCACATTTTTGAAGATACAGTGATTCCGTTCTTTCCAAATTGCCCACACACAAGCTAGCCGAATTACCTTGAAGAATGAATGTGAAGATCGCGACATACCGACCAAATGAATAATCTGAGTAAAATGGTCACCGATGCCACCTGAGGAAACAAAAGTAATACCGAGCCATTGCCACACTAAATTCCAAATGCTTCCGAAGATGTCACATTCAATAAAAAGGTGATCCGCTATCTCGGTATTGCCACATCCGCTAACACAATGGATGTCATTAGGTTGTAACACTCTTTGACGCAACATATTAGATTTTGTAGGAAGTCGGTCTTGAAGTAGTCACCAAGCAAAGACTGATACCTTGGAAGGAACGTGCTTGTGCCACACTTGATGTATGCGGCCCCTATCCAAAAGTTTGTCAGATGCCGTAAGAAAATGATAAGTCCCACGCACTGAATAACCTTGAATGGGGTCAAACAGCCATTTCCATCTATCATGAGTATGGTCCTGTAAAACAATGTCATGTAACAAAGCAGGACACTCCCTCACACTCTCCTCCTCCCACGCTAAAAGGCGTCTCCTCCACACCCACGTGCTCCCCCTTCCTCCCACCCTAACGATGCCATCTCCGCCACCGAACTCCCTTGGTGTACGACTAAGTAAAAAAGGTGAGCGAATTTAATCCCTAGAGGGACACCGCCCGCCCAATTATCCATCTAGAAATAAGTATTTCTGTCGTCACCAACCAACCGTCAAGTATTATCCTCAAACCAATTCCCGACTCCCATACCACTCCCTCCACAGATGTTACACAATGTCCTCCACCAGAGAGAACCAAATCTGCCCCCCTTCCCTCCTTCAACCTACCACCTTCCTCCTCATATCTGGCCTTTAGCCCTCGATACCATAACCCATCCTTATCTACAAGCATCCTCCAACACCATTTTCCTAAGAGTGCTAAATTAAATTCTCGTATCCTCCGAACACCCAACCCTCCTTTCTCCTTAGGTAAACAAATAGAATCCCATTTCACCCAAGCAATTTTCCTAAAATCCTCACCCCCACCCAAATTTTTTTTTTTAAAAATAGATTCGACAGAAGAAATTATACATATGGGTGCCTTGAAGAAGGAAAGAAAGTAAACCGGAATAGAAGACATGACAAATTTAAGCAATATCAGGCAGCCACTAAAGAAAGAAACCTATTATTCCATGACAACAACCGAGCAACAATACGATCAATCACAGGTTTCCAAAAACTATGCTTCCTGACATCCCCACCAATAGGCAGTCCCAAATAAACAAAAGGTATTGTACCGGTTCTACAATTCATTACCAATGCGGCTTCTGACAACCAGGTTTGAGGCACATTAATATCGGTCAACATACTCTTATTACAATTAACCTTCAACCCTGAAATATCCTAAAAAAAGAAGTAACACCGCCCACATTAAGCACACATTTGACCAACTTTTTTCACCAATAATAAGAGTATCATCCGCAAACTGGAGGTGGGATAAGAGCACCTCACCGTTATTGCCAACATTATAACCCCAGAAGAGATTTGCGCCCACCAAGGCGGTCATCAATACATTGAACCCTTCGGTCACCAATAAGAATACAAAAGGAGAAAGAGGGTCCCCCTACCAGAGCCCCCGTTTGATAGGAAACTCGTTCATCGGGCACCCATTCACAAGAACAGACACATTTGCCGTTCCTATACATTATGAAATCCATTTTCCGCCATAGTATCGGAAAATTCAGATTAATCATCACCAAATCGAGATATTTTAAGTCCACCGAGTCGTACATTTTTTCAAATCAACTTTAAACAAGAGCATTTCCTTATTCATACGCCTCACTTCATCAACCGCTTCAGTGGCAATGAGAATACCATCTAAAATCTGCTTTCCTTTAACAAAGGCTGACTGAGAATCAGATACCATCAGAATTGATTTTTTTATATTTTAGTATAGAAGTATACCGATGAAAGTTCCTTGTCAATGAAGGTGGGCTATTATGAAAATGGTATTTGAAACATGAAAGATAATTTGTTTGTTGATCCTCAAATATGTAAATCATTTGGGAAATCACATAAGTTGAAAAAAGTAACACAAAAAAGAATTTAGTAAGATCTATTTTAAAAATAATTAAATAGGTATGTGTGTATATATGCGCATTTAAATGATATTCATTCAATGTATGTTTGATATTACGATGAATATGGCAAAATCAAGGCGATCTATAGTGATTTTACAAAACTTACAAAGTGTAGCATTTAAAAAATCATGGTGGATCGTCTAGATTCTGACATTCACAATTATACCAAAAATAGACTTTGGATTGTGACCATACAAATACTCTTGTTGATATAAATATGCAGGAGTGAATCATCAACTTTGTCCCTGAATTTGCACAAATCGGCCAAATTCGTCCCCCAATTTAAGGAAATATCAAAATAGTCCTTGAACTTGTCAAACGTCCATCAAAATGGTACCTCCGTCTAAATGCTCGGTTACATGATGTGTTGTCTTGTACACGTGTCAACAACAAAGCCACGTGTACAAGGACCAATTTGATGGAAACGATGAAAATTTCAGTTTTCACTTTTGAACTTCAATTTTTTTTCTTTCTGTTTTTCCAGTTTTACCCCTCTTTTACCCTTACCTTCCACCCTCAGATTTCACTCTTTTCACATCAAGCACGTCCCTGACCTTTACCTTTCCCGCTAAAACCTTCACCATCTTCACCTCTCCAAAATAATCATCATCTTCGGCGATCAACATTGGATTTTTGAAGGAAGAATTCGTTTGGGGTTAACGTAACGTCGCTCCTCTTCCTTTTCCTTTTTTCTATTCGTTTTCACCCATTTTTTGTCAGTTTTTTTATTTTTATTTTTGTTTTTCAGTTTTTATCATTTCGTTTTCAACTTTAAACTTCATTTGATGCTTGCTTTATTGTTTGTTTGTGAGTGTTGTGTTTTTGACACGGTTGTTTAGATTATTCATTTTAGGGTTTTCAATTTAAGACTTAAAAATTTGATCTTTTTCTGGTTGGTTACTCAAATTGATGAAGATTAACTTAGTAATGAAGGAAATTATTAATTGATTAAAATAGTTTCTGAAAAGGGTTTGCATTTTAGGGTTTGCATTTTGATGTTGTTTTGTTTGTGATTAAGACTAATGTTGTCAAAATCCGTAGGATGGAAGACAATACTATGCTAATCCTGCATCACAGTGGTGGTTTAGAGTGAGATGAGTATCGGAGGGTGCAATATGTTCGTGGTTAATTCTGTATTTGGGGGAAAATGGATGCTAATGAGTTATGTTTGTGGGACATTGCAGAGGCTATACTTCAAGGATCAAATTAATTTATGTTTATATAATTCAAGGACTTACTTGATGGTTTTTTTTTAATATAATGTAGGGATCAATTTGATAGTTAGACAAATAATTCAGGGACTAATATGATGGTAAAATTATTACAGAAAAGCTACATTTCATTCATCTTCAACCTCTTTTCATTACAACTCTACACACACCTAGAACAATACAATAGCATGTTAAAAAATTCAAACAAACAAATTATGACTATCAAAAACTTAATCAACTTAAGCTCAATTACTATACAATCAACTTTTTCCATCAACCTTGCCCTCCAAACCTCATCATTGCCACTTTCCTTAGCCTTAACCATGGACTGAACCTTCTCCATCATTCTTGTCTTTATTCCATTCAAAGTTATGGAGGTTGCCATACTAACTGCTGAGGAAAGAAATGTGGTAGACTGTTTGGTTGCTAGTGTGCAAAATAGAGTATATAATCAAGAGAAATTTTTTGATGGTACTCAAGGAATGGATGAAACAGTTGGTGCTACTCAAGGAAATCAAGAGGACAATGTTGGTGCTACTCAAGATACTGAAGAAGATAATGTTGTTGTTATTGATATATATGCTTCAAGGATCAAATTGATATCTGATTAAATAATTCAACGACTTATTTGATAGGTTTTTAATATAATGTAGGGATCGATTTGATAGTTAGTCAAATAATTAGGGTTTGAAGTTTTTTTAATTGAGGAAGAACGTTACCACTAATTTTTGGAAGAAATTTTGGGGATTTTGGAGTGTAGATTATGTTGGAACAAAATGTGTTTAACAAAAATTACCCTTAGAGTGGGGGAGTTTGTTAGAACAAAAATGTTTAACATATGTCACTCTTAAGGTTTTGATGATAACAAGGTATTAAAAATTGTCAATTGGATATGCTAATATTTGTTCAAGTGTACAGGACCATAGACAAAATTTTATATCTTTAAAAGGTTCTGAAAGAACAAAAGAGAACAAAAGAATCAACAAAAAGGAAGCTTGAAGCGTCTGAAAAATAGTGCTCCTGAAGTACAAAGTGCTCCTGAAGTGATGACGTCATCAGAAGCAAGTTCATCAGAAGCGCCTCATCAGAAGCAAGATCACCAGAAGCTGAAGTTCGTTAGGAGCTGAAGAACTCAAAAGCTGGAATCTCTTTTTATCTTGTCTAAGAGTTGCTAAAGACGTAAAGAAGTGCAACAACGGTCTTGAGATGAAATTTGGAAGCTCAGAATGCTTATTCTAACAAGAGCGTTGAAAAAGGACAAATGTACGAACTGTACAACCACCTTTTCCACTACTTTGGTCGTGCTTTGCAACAAGACAAGGATAACAGCTCTGCCTGCAGAAATGTTCCCTCATACAAGGCATGTATTTGAAATTGGTCCTTCATTGGACAATAACCATATCTGGCAAAAGATCATTGGTGATCAACAAGTTTCAAACGACTCTTTTATGCATGCGTGCTGGCTGTTCTCCAACATCTCTTTCACACCACTATATAAAGGAGTGAAGGTTTTCAAGTTGGAAATAACAGATATACATACAGACTGAATACAATCCAGATGAAATTTGGAAGCTCAGAATGCTTATTCTAACAAGAGCGTTGAAAAAGGACAAATGTAAGAACTGTACAACCACCTTCTCCACTACTTTGGTCGTGCTTTGCAACAAGACAAGGATAACAGCTCTGCCTGCAGAAATGTTCCCTCATACAAGGCACGGATTTGAAATTGATCCTTCATTGGACAATAACCATATCAGGCAAAAGATTATTGGTGATCAACAAGTTTCAAACGACTCTTTTATGCATGCGTGATGGCTGTTCTCCAACGTCTCTTTCACACCACTATATAAAGGAGTGAAGGTTTTCAAGTTGGAAATAACAGATATACATACAGACTGAATACAATCCAGAAAAGAAAGCAATACACACGCATTCAAAAGCTAGACTCTCTAAACATCTCAAAGTTCATACTCTGTTTTGTTTGCATTTTAAAGTTACTTAGAATTTCTTAGCATAGTCCATATTTTAGAAATTCTATAGTCTCAAGAGTCTAAAGAGTCTGTAATTGATTTGTATTGAGAACACCACTGATTGTATATCAAGTGTTCAAACTCAAA
>Ga0228711_1008144_pt1 | contig 14848 bp, 8 predicted proteins | sample MedpolnodulmetaG_2_FD_177996 | JGI IMG/M metagenome (GOLD analysis project Ga0228711, IMG submission 177996) | Root nodule microbial communities from Medicago polymorpha collected in Santa Monica, California, United States - brown nodules | ecosystem: Host-associated > Plants > Roots > Nodule...
TGGTGGTAATTGATAAGAAGATAGAGAACGTAACATTAGAAATCTTGAACCAGATGAACCTTGTTGTTTAATCATCGATTCCATTGATTATTTTGGACTAATTTCATTGATTATTTTGGTGGTGATAGATAAGAAGTTATTATTCTTAATTTGTTATTAAGAGAAACAGAATGAAAAAATAAATTAGTGTGAAATGTTAAATATTGTTAACAAACAAAGAAGAGTATATGGGGCTTTTGTTGACTTCCATTGGAGATCTTTGTGTTGTTGGCTTTTTGCAGAAACGAAGAGTGAGAGAGGTTGAGGGAAGAATGAGTTACATAGGAGAGAGAACAGAAATTGATATGGTGTATGCAGATGTATGGTGCACCTGCAGGTTTTTCACTTGCCTACAGTGGGAGACCTATTTTGGTCTCTCACCCTAGAAGACACCGTCAAAAATTCATATTTAATTTATGTTTTGTTAAAAAAAATTAATTTTTTTTCGGAAAATTGTTTTAGAATATTCTTCACATTTCTGCATAATTTCATTAAGAAAAAAAATACAAAAATTAACTTAAAAATATGGATCAAAAGTAGTGATTGAAAATTTTACATGGACTAAAAGTTGAAGGAAATTTTTAGAGAAATTAAAACAAAAAGTTAGTATATTTATAAGGATCAAAAACATATTTAACTCAAATTTCTATAGTTGTTTAACGATTACTGATCTCTATCAAATCATTTCACCCATTCAACAAGAGTCATTGGTAGAACCCTTGACAACTTGATTAACGAACCGAATCTTTCTTAACCAAACTATTGTTAGTACATTGTGCACATGTATCTAAAATTAATTTCAAAGGCTCAAAAAAGTTCTATAGAAGAATCAGTGTTAGAAGTGACGTGGTTATTTGATTTATAAATAAATTATTAATTTAGTCCATAAAATATCACTCTCTAATTTATCTCTAAAGTATATAAGATCCATTAACTTTATATAATTTAGAAGTCACTTATTATGTTTATATATTTTAAAGATTAAATTAGAGAGAAAATTATAATTTAAGGACTAAAGTGGTCGTTATTTTCTAAATTGTCAATTCTAATTATAAATTGTTATCACTCTTAAAAAGACTAATAATGATGCTTTTATCTTTTGTCTTCTTTAAAATCAAAAGGAGAATGTTAACTAGTTCCCTTCGAGCATTGGTTAAAGTACTAAAATAAGTAACTTATTTGAAATTAAGGGAAAAGGCAGGTCTTATTCGAAGACTATAAAGCTTGCACCAATAGTTTTCACGTTGTTGATTTGCATCATTGTTCATTGACCAAAGATGGACGACATTAGACAACTGCAATTCATTGAAATAAGACAACTGTGTTTATGACCAAAGATGGACGACATTAGACAACTGCATTCCACATTAGATTTTTTTCATTTGGTAGATCTGAGAGAGAGAGAGAGAGACGTGTGTTGTAGCAACGTTTTTTTTAATGGCAAAAAATATATATATAAATAAAAAGAAGCACCGTACAAAATACACCACAAGGCCATCCGAAGATGCTAAAAAAAAAAAAACAAGAAACACCCCAGTGTTGTAGCAACGTTACATTACTCCTCTCGCTCTCTCTCCCTCTCTCCAAAAATCATCACCAGTTCATATTCCATGAAGCTTTAATGGATTATGCATACATTGTTCACTCTGGATTTTTTCTCTATGCATTTTTCAATTAAATCGTTTTGTTTTATTTTATTTATTTGGCACGTTAATGTTAAGATTTTTCATGATTTTGTTGAATAGGGTGGTTCATAGTTCTTCTATTTCTCCAGATCTGTAGATGTTTCATCTTTTGAGGCACTCAGATTCCAATTTCTCTACCAACAACATGAACTCAGAAATATGAATGTAACAAACTCAAAGTATAAAATGTAATCATAACCCAGAAAAAATAATCTAAAAAGAAGAAAAGAAACTAATACATTCAATGAAAAGTTATGTCAAGAAGAAAATTAATAGTGGGAAGAAAACCCCTCATATTATTGGTTCTGTTTTGTTACTTTCTCTCTCTACGACCAAAGTAACCATCACCGCGTACTCTTTCTACAACAAATCATATGCTAGATTCTTCTACATGGAAGCATTAAATTAGAAACGAAAGAGTGTAAATTTAAATCTTGCGGAAAATCATTAACCCAATTTCAATTTAGATTAAGTAATTCCATGGATGTTAGATGTCCCGGAGGATTATGAAGGTGAGAGTAAGAACAAGAGATTGATGTTGGTGTTGGTGGTGGTAGAGGATGTGGGCGAGTAAGAGACATGGAGGGGGAAAGAGAAAGATGATGGAACATAGTGTAAAATCTTCAAAAACTTTCAAGTATATCTAATGGTTGACCTAAAGAGGTAGCCTACCGTAGCCTTTGCCTTGAAAAACATGTAAGATTCTTATGCCTAGGTGTTCATTTATGGGGAAAAAAAAGAATTTTGAGTCAAATCACACTTATTAAGAAAACTAAAACATAAGAATTTAGAGTGTAGTTTTTTGTGTTTTCTTTAAAATAAGTTTTATAAGAAGATGTAAAAACAAAGTTCATTGACTGTTGGTTATGGAGAAAATAGAAGAGAAAGAAAATTGAATGTAATTTGCATTTAATTTCATGTGAATAAATAAAAGTTTTTCTCTCTCTTCCATTTAAAAAAACAAGATTAAATAGGTTAAATAATTGTCTTTTTTATTTATATTTGGGGACAAAGAAAGTGAGTTTTTTTTGTTTATATTTTTAACGGAGGAAATATTTTTGTACACCCATAACTCATTCAATACCATGAGAGGATAATGTGATCGATATGATAAATAGGTGACGTGGTGGAAGAAAGAATAAAGAGAATAATGTGTTAAATTAGTATTTGAAAGTCATGGATGTCCAAATATAAACGTTGGTTATTAATGAAGTGTTTTCAATCAATGTCAGTTCTGTCCCGAAATGCTTTTTTTTTTTTTTAGTATGAGCTTTAAATGTTTGAAACTTTTTTTTTTGAAGGAAAAATGTATAAAACCTTTTTTTTAAGGAATGTTTAAATCATTTTGTTATCTACTTTGCGAGGGTGCTATGAATCCTTATACATGGACCACCTTAAGTGGCATATATTCTTTGACACCCACACACAATTGTAACACGTGGCAAAAACATTGAAAGAAAAGATGAGAGAAGATGATGATGTGATGTGAAATTACTAAAATATCCGTAAGGAAAATTGAATATACAAGCATTCTTTTTAAATCCCAAAACTACATATCTCATAAATTTTTGTGTTACATTGTTTTAAAACTAGAAGTGTGTTATCTAGACACATGAAAATCGACATCGTATGTCAACACCGTATAAAATACAATTCAAATGTGTGTTGACATTTGAACTAAAGATAGCTGAAAAGAGAAAGACAAATATAAAAAATCGTGTGTCTATATACATATGGGGGCTGCTAATTTACATTCACCTAAAAACAGTAAGGTGTAAATTAGCAAGCTACACTCACTAATATTTTACTAAAACACTCGTCTGTTTCTATTCTAATTAAATTTAAATAGAAGAGCAGTTTTGTAACTATCTTAAGGAAAATCCTTAAAAAAAGAAACAAAAAAGACAATGATATGCTTAAGGTACAAAATATATAATAGAGACAAACTTTTAAGGAAATAATATTTTGAATGATGAAAGTGGGTGTAAATTAGTGAGGTGGGTCAATTTAATAAAATTTATAAAAATGAGTGTATATAATCAAGTAGGTGTAGGTTGATAACTTACACCTTAGTGTTTTTAGGTGGGTGTAGCTTTCTAATTTACACCTTAGTGTTGATTTTGGAATATGTGTTCACAAAACATTTCTACAGGTACAATTGAACCTTTAGGCATGAGTTAGGATCCTCTCATGGTGGAAAAACATAAGGAAATAATGTAGAAGATTTTGACCTTTCAAATATAAAGAGGGAGTGTTTTGGAATTTGAGGAAAGGGAGAAAAATTAAGTGAAGGTTAAAATTTTGTAATTTTAATGGAAATACCGGACAATATTGTTTTTATAAAACTTTTTTTTCAAGATCTATTTAAGGAAAGGGATAATCTGTAACTCAAAGTTGTCAATTATATTCTTTATGGAAATGGAAATTCCATTCGGGAAATTTCCAACACAAGGATTCAATTAGTTCGGACTTATGTAGCCTTTTAAACTTGAAAAAACATGAGAGAAAAAAATTGAGACGGTTTTTTCCCTAATGAAGAAAACATTATCTGAATGTGAGAAAATAGTGCATCTTAGTAAAATATATTATGATTCGATTTGTCTATAATCCTAACTCATAGGAATCTATTTATATGAAACAAGAATCTTGGATACCCACAAAGGTGTGAAAATTTATAACTCTGCATAAAACCAAATCATAGAAATCAAGAATTAAAATCATGTGGAAAAAATTGACTCTATCTCGACAGCTTTAATTAATGAGTAATGCTATATATCTAGAAGAGTTTTATCATGATTTCCTCCAGAAATGAAGATTGCCCAATCAAATTTCGGCCTAGCCGGAAATCACGGGATTATGATTTTATGTATTTTTGTTTAATGAAGCGGTGGTGAAAAAATATTGAAATCCAAGGGACACTAATTTTCCAATTTAGTTGTGAAACCGATCGTGAAATTTCTGTTGCTATAAGTATCATTACCGTTAATTATATCATCATAGTGCTACAAATTTAGATCATTCGATCATTAATTAAGATAAAAGCATCATAGAAAAATATATAATCTATTTAGACCACATGATAAAAGTTTCAAGTCGACATAAAAAGTTACTCATCTAAGACATGGTAGTAAACAGCCATTAGTTGCACCCACAAGGAAACTAAGTAAAACAAAATAACTCTTAACATAGTCAAATTAAAACAGAACAACATAATACAAACACAACTAAAACAGTAACAGACATATGACAAAGAGCCACGAAAACTTCATTGGTGATAAACCATACTCACCTTAAGGGTTCCTATAGATCATACCCATGAAATCAATTTCCTGCTTCATAGGAACTTCGGGAAAAAACTCCATTCCATACGTTCCAAAATCATAATTCACTGTGGTGCCTGATCCACTAGCCATTCCATCATCACCATTGGACATCATTGGAGCATACCCATCAATTTCCTCATTTGGATTAACCAAACCTTCAGAGCTAAAATCACTCTCTGAGCTTTCAAAGTTTGGGTGATTCCCAAATTTCCTCATACTCATAGAATTCGTCATCAGCTCCTTTTCGACTTCCTTAGCATTATTGACTTCCATTATGTATTTCAAGAGTAGTTTTCCCTTTGAACTATTACCTCGATTCTTTCTCTTAGCATTATGGCGGCGCTTAGTGGCGTTCCAGTGGTTCTTGATTGAGTTCTCGGTGCGCCCTTGCATTCTCTTTGCAATTTCAGCCCACTTGTTCCCAACTATCTTGTGAGCTTCAATTAGTATTTTGTCCTCCTCTTCGGTCCATGAATCCTTCTACAATCATATAAAACAATTTATGCGGATTAGACATGTGATTGATCATCATTTTTTTGAGAAAGCTTCACATTTCACTAATTTGGTAATGGCTGAAACTAATTCGCTATCTAACATGACATATCATATGTTTGTTTCCGCGTTGGCACTATGCGGAGAACAAAAGCTTGGATTGCTTGCTTCATGAAATTGTGGTGTATATGACATTGTGATGGAGAATCGTAAACAAGACTCGAAATCAAACACCAATATATTATATATAGACAAATTGGAGATCAACTTATTGTGTGAATAATCTTGTCAAAGTTACACCGCTTAATAAATCTATGTAAATTTTATTTTTTGTCATTCCAACATAAAAATTGATTGACTATATCAAATCTGCAAATTTTAATACATTTTTTAAAATGTTTAATTTTCATCAATTTACTTCAATTCAATGTATAATATAATTTTTAAAATACAACTAATGTATCGACAATAAATTTACATAACTTATATAGATATTCAATTTCAACTATTGGATTGACAATATATAATGTCCATAAAGTCTTATTAAATGGATTATTTTGGCAAGTATTACTCCTAAAATAAATTGGTTCACACTCATGTATATCATAGAGTTCAACATCAGTCATTCACATTGTATGTCAACTAAGGCAAACATTTTTCAAAGGAATGTAATAAAAAACATAGTATAGTTGTTCCATATCATACTTGTTCCATAGTTGTTCCATCTTGAATGTAATATAAAACTATTATATCATACCAAAGACAATAAATTTTTAACATAAATCATGACTAAGAGTTACATACATATGATAAATAGGTAATAGAAAAACAGTGTAAAAGCAAGCCACGTGAGAGTTGTCAAAATTTCTTGCTATTAAAGATTAGTCTTACAAATAAGAGAGATATTTTTTTGGAAGAAAAAAATGAGAGGGATCTCAAACATTATCAATCTCATTGTCTAAAACAATAACAATTAGTCTTAAAAATGAGAGATACAATGAAATTATTAGGTTGGCTTGACGGCTAAGTTGAAATAGTTAAAGAATTGAGTTATAACAGTGGTTTCAATTTCTACTTCCACCAAATACTAAGAAATTAACACTAACATGCTAACATTATAGCTGTTTTGGGAAAGAGAAAAAAAAGAGATAAGAGAGACGACAATGATGCAATTTAATAGCAAAAACATCATGAAAATACACAATTAGCAAATTGAATATCACAAAAAAATAAAATTAAAAACAATGTTTTTATAACAGGTCTTTATAAACTCTAGTCCGGCCTTATCATTAATACATGTGGGACTCGATTTTTACAATACACCCTCCACACTCGATACAATTGGGTTTGATACATGAATATAAATGGTGGATGACTTGAATCGATATGCTCTAATACCATATGAAGTTTTGATAATAGGTCTAACTTATTCCTGCAAAATCAGCTAGTAAGATGAATGGTTTTAATCTAAGTAAGGTCTTATGTCTAATCTATGTGAGACTTGGTTTTTTCAATAAATGTTATTCATGATTTTAGATTTCATACCAAAGAGTATTTACCAAAAAATTGTTAGAAATTAAGTACATGATGAGAGTCCAACCGAAAAGACTAGTTTGTTCGGTATGAAAGCCTCATGACTTAAGTACCACATTGAACACTTTTACTTACTCAATGGGTGACCTCCTAACATTGGCACACACTTTAAGAGGTTGGTAGCTCTTTCCTTTTTGGGGAAATCACCCACCTATCAACATTTGATAGACCACCTTAATCTTGCTTATATGTGATCCTTTTCGTGACCCGACTCTCAATGAAAGAACCAATTCTTAAGACTTAAGCACATGAAGAGAACCCAACCTAAAAGACTTTCCATTAATTGGAATAAGCTTATGACTTAAATAACACATTGAACACTCCTATCTAATCAATACGTTGCATTAACAAAATCATATGTGAAAGGAGTTATGTAAAAAACATATCATTCATGTATTCGAAATTACCAAAATTAGAAAAATAGGTAAGCATGCATTTTTATAAACAAAACTTATCTCAATATTAGATATTAAACAAAAAAATTATCCATTAAAAGTACTTGTAGATAAAATTTAGTCACAATATTTATCATCATGTATGTTCAAAAAAGTATGAAAAAATGTCTTTAAAAATATTTCTACTTATGAGAGGAACAATAAGAAGATTGTATATATATTTAATCCAATACTTATTTAGAAAAATATACAACCGAACTAACGATGATGTATTACAAAAATACCGTTATAAATCCAATGAAATGTTGATTGAAATATTATGTTGTATTATAAAAACTTTAAGAACGTGCATCGAAAAAAAATAAATTATAGTTTCAAATTGTGCTTGTCGTTATAAAATCATAAACATATCAGGGTTGAATTGCATTTATGCATTTAATTGACATGAATTCATAATTTTTTGATTTATTTGATCGAGCTATATGTATAATTGTAAAAATTTAATAAATTAAAAGTAAAATGTAGGAAAGAATCAAGATTGCTCCATGTCATTTTATTTTTAACTGTATGTGAAAGAGATAAAAGCTAAAAAAGATTGAAAATAATGTCACCTTTATGTCCGGACGAAGATGGTTATTCCATCTCTCTCTACACTGTTTCCCAATCCTACCTTTCATGTACTTCGCAATCTCGGACCATTTTCTTAGACCAAAGTGATTCACCAATTGAACAAGAACCCTACAAAAATAAAAAATAAAAAAATCAACAATTAATAAAAAATAAAAAAAACATACTCAAGATAAGATGAATCAAATTGAACAACAAAACAATAAACATATCTTAAACTAATAGAGTATAAAACGAAGTCATACTAAATCTATGAAAACATCATGTAGGAGAGACAATAAAAAAAAATGATTTGATATACCTATCCTCATTTGCAGTCCATTGACCCTTGATTATATTGGGATCCTTGAGTCGAATTTCACTATTATTTTGAATAATATTTTGGCGATTTTGGTCACTATGAACAGACCCTTGATTATTTTCTCTGGAATTGTTTCCAATTCCACCATTGCATGAAAGACCGCCTTGAAGCTCAGACTTAATTGACACAGATGGATGTCCATCAGAAACTTGTGATGGTGATAGAGAGGGACTCACTCGATATTGTGAAGTTTCACCATATTGAAAGAGATTATTTGTACACAATTCACGAGTTCCTTTGCTAGAGTTAACTGGACCACGCATGACTTCCATTTTGTTATAGTTTGGCGCAAAGATCATTGGATTTCGAGCACTGATAAATTCACTTTGGGATCCATTGGTGTACACATCCTTGTAGGAAGGGGTTGGGATCATAGGAAATGAGCTGATGGAGGAAGGAGCCACTCTAGAAAAACTAGAGTTGTGATAAGCCTTGTTCAGAGGATGTTCCTTAAATTGATTGCAACGATTTTGGTACAGATATGTAGTGCAATGTGATGGTGGAGGTGAAAAAGTTGGACCTGATTGAGTAGGAACCATTTTGGATATCGCTGATTTTATGGAAGGACTTTTTGGAAGATCCATAGAAAGGCTAGGAGATTTTCCTGCAAAACTCAGATCTGATTCCATTCCTTAGATTGAGAGAGAAACCAGAGAGAGTTTCTTGTAGAAGAGTGGGTGAGTGTGTGTGATTGTTTGAAAATGATCAAAACTAAGATTGAGTAGAAGCGAGTTTGGAGTCTAAGAGTTATGAGTTGTACTCTTACTTTTGGAAAATCAAAGAAAAGTATATAAGAGATAGTGAGTTCATAAAACATGCGACTATTGATTTCTTAACATCAAACGGCTCAGATTCATTGTTTCTATGACTCTTGAACTTCTGAGTAAACAACTCAAATAAAAAGATAGATTTTACAAATATTCTTTTTATGTTGACATTATTTTTACTTTGGTAGTTTTTTTGTAAATAAAAAGAAATGATGAGGTTGTTACAAAGTTTTGTATTTTATAGACCAGAAAGTTTTAAACAAATATAATGAACCCACAAATAACATGTGATGCTTCTATTATTATTATTATTATGAAAAATAAGAAACCAAAAATTTATTACAATAATTTTAACATAAATTACACCCAAACACAAATAATATTTTATGTTTGTGTGTGAGATTAGTTAAAATCTATATTATCTATTTATACTATATATAAAGAAAACAACCCCCTTTTAGCGCTTTTGGAGTGACTTTTTCCTTTTCCAAAAATACCCTCAATTTTGAATACAAATAACACATGTAACAAATAAATAAAAATAAATTTAAATATTAAAACAAATGTAACAAACATGATTTTTGTTGTGTAACAATATATATTGAAACAAAACACACATGTTACTGCATATTGATCGAATTTGTTTTTCACTATATCTGAAGTCGTCTCTCCTGCTATAGTGCAAGAGCCTAAAAAGACACTGAAAGATCAACAAGCCAACACATAATTCATGTAGTCTTTATCCATCTCTCTTTATGTTTCAGAACCACTGTCATCTATACCATATAGAGGAATGCTAGCGACACTCACTTTTAAACACTCTCTCTAACACTCACTCTTTTATTGGTTTAAATCATTGTGAGTGTACACTTTGGAAATAGAACCCACACAAAGTGGTGGGACATGCATTAATTTCATCCAATAAAAGAGTGAGTGTTCAAAAGAGAGTGTTGCTAGCATTCCTCATACCATATATATAAAGAATGGGCACGCGAATTTAAAAACTAATGATGAGTGATACAATGACTTTGAACAAAAACGGATCTAATTAATGTCTTACTTTTATCACTAAAACTAATATTACTTTTAAAAGTTTAAAAAATATCATTGACTACATTATTTTTTTTATTAAGATCATTGACTACATTATAAGTTCTCTTTAAATGACTTTTTTAAATAAAAATATTCTATTAAGTAACATTTTAAGTATTTGTAACCAAAAAGAAAAAAAGAAATATCCGTAAAAAAAGATTTCAACAAAAATATCCTCTAGTAACATAAAAGTGTGCGACAATTATCACATGACGATAATAATCACGATATGCAAGATCGTGATTTATGTTTCTTAGTATCACCACTAGTGCAAAATGATTTTGCAAAGATGATCACACACTTAAACTTGATAATCAACTGCATTGACTCTAAAATTCTAACAGACATACGTCTAGCCCCCTTTTAGCTTTGTCTTCCAACACTAGTGCAAAACTGGGAGTAATATACCCCAATTTTAAGCAATGTTTAGTGATAACAGTGTTAAAACATACATATCATGGCATTATAGTTCAGTTATAAATAAAATCATCTTAATTTCTAATGTGAAATGAAAAACGGATTAAACATATTTGTGTTAACCTTTTTAAGCATGTTGTCTAAACAATCGGCATAAACATATTTGAAATAAAGTTTAAAATGTTATCCGTTTTAAGCCAGATATTTAGATAACCAATCCAAAGTTCCTATAAAACCTACTTTAGAAATTCACATAAACTAAGTTTTATGTGCTATATTTCTCAACTCTCTCTTGCAAAGAAACACTTATTCTTCTCATTGTCTCCCTCTTCTCCCCCTAACAATGTCGTCATAGTCTTCATCTCTCGTCGTCTCTTTGTTCTCTCTCACCCTTCAACTTCACCCTCTTACTGTTGTTCAGTATGTTGTCGTCGTTGCTGTGTAATTTTTCACACACTTGTTCGCTCTTCATTTTTCCCTCGCAAATAATTTGGGACAAAATATTAAATCTGTCACACTTTGGGATATAGTTTTGGATGAAATTATGAGTTACATTTTCTTACCCAATGAATTTAGTCTAATCCAACAAGCTATTCTTGCTTTAAGAATTGTTAATAGAGCAAGCAATGTCATAGAAGCTCTTTGCAACAAAGAAATAATAGTTCTATTCTATTCCCTATATGCAGTACCAAAATCGAAACCATTATCCATAACATTCCTGTCACGACTTCAAACCCATGCAATTTCAGAATATTTTTGCGAGTTGTTACAAACCAAAAGCCTAATTCTACTTCTAATTTATAAAAAAGGGGACCAAGATTTATGTTTTTAATTTTTTCGGTTTTCCAAAATCCAGTTCGGTAAAATGGAGACTCGTGTTTTCTACAAAATTGAACAATGCACATATCACCAAATCGAACAATACAGACATTTTTTAAAAGCCAATTATCATTAATTCCATCATTATCACACACAGAATAGATCAACCAGATCTCATAAGTTCATTACAACTTCAAAAGATCACAAATTAAAATATCTAAGAACTTGTAAACTTGGTTACAGCTTTGGTACCCTCAGAAACAGCATGCTTAGCCAATTCACCAGGAAGAACAAGCCTAACCGCAGTCTGAATTTCCCTCGATGTTATTGTCGGCTTCTTGTTATACCTTGCAAGTCTGGAAGATTCTTGAGCAAGCTTCTCAAAGATATCGTTGATGAAACTGTTCATAATTCCCATGGCTTTGCTTGAGATACCAATGTCAGGGTGAACTTGTTTCAGAACTTTGAAGATGTAGATCTTGTAGGTTTCAACGCTCTTATTGTTTCTCTTCTTCTTCTTGTCTATGGAGGCTGAACCACTTTCCTTTGGAAGCTTCTTTCCAGCCTTTGGCTTCTTCTCCGCCGGAGCTTTCTCGACAACAGTGGATTTCTTCTCCTCTGTGGGTTTCTTCTCGACTGGCTTTTTCTCTCCCTTTAGTGCCATTGATTGGATCGGGAATTTGGTACTGAGAAAGAAAATTAGGGTTTCGAATTGGGGATTTGGGAATTGGAGATGGTGTGGTTGAGAATTTGGATTGATGCTGTGTGTTTATATATGTGATGGCTCTTGCGTTTCTATTGGCTAGTGAGGTTTGTTGCGGATCGATGACGTGGAATTTTTTTCATCCGTTGATTACATTTCCAGAGTGATATGATTATAGACGGTCACGATCTTGCTTTGAGTAAACGATGTTGCGGATCGATGAGCTGGTTGGATTGGAACACATCACAATCTAATTGCTATGATAAAAAAACAAAAAATCTAATTGCTCTCCACAAAAAATAAAATAAATTCTACATGCTTTCCATTCCCCGCTCCAATGGATATTAAGGGATAACAAGCCCCGCAATTGATATAAATTTAAATGTTGAAAAACTAGTGTGCTGCCCGCGCGTTGCACAGGCGTAAGCAACACTCGGTACAAAGCTGTTAAACTCAACGCAACGAAAAAAAAGACAAACAAATCATGTTCACCTTCGATTCCAAAAATGAAATCCAAAACATAAAAAAAATACACGACGTACAAAGCAGTTACCGTCGGTCACAGAGTACTCAAGGTCACCACGACACACGAACAAAAACAAAAACCATGGCAATTATAAATTTCTTGGATATATTATTGCACCAATTTTCTTTTGGGATCAATTTCTTGTAAACATTCTTGCATCTATTTAGTAAAATCTTATGAAATTTATATTTAAGTCTTCTACTATGTGTTATGTGATTCATAGTAGGGGACTGAGGAAGAAAGATTATTTTAAAGGTGAAATTTCAGTAATGAGACGAAAAAATAGATGGCTTTACCTATAGAATGATAATATATACACACACTACATGAGAGCACCATTAGAAAATACCACCATAACCAAAAAAGAAATACCGCTTCATAAGAAAAGCATAATCTCATCATTTATATCTTCAAAAAAAAAAAACTCATCATTTATAAAAATCATATCATCCTTTTTAGCATCTTAGGTGATTGTAATTGATAACAAACTTGTCACCAAAGAATTATAAGTATAATGGTACATCTTAACAACAACAACGCAATGAGGCGCTCCAAGGAACATTGAAAAGAGCCACACGACTTCTTTCACCCAAAAAAGTACAACAACATAAACAGAGACACAAATCGAAAATTAGCACCAAGCACGTGGGATTAATCCAAGGTACAATAACACAAACGACATCCCAGAACAAAAGTCATCCATCTTCAACAACCCTTCCATATATCAGTTGAATAAGTGACTCCATGCCATCATCCACTACAAAAGCTTCCTTATATCTCCTCTCACGGCTTTGTTTTACATCCCCACCAACAGCTCCCCCAACAACACTGGAGTCTCCCCCCTTCTTGACTTATGTACCAGTGGAGATAGAGCAATCAAGTGTATCATGAGGAGATTCAACAACTTGAGCAACCTCAACATGTTGAGGCTGTTCCTGAAATGAAAACACAGCTGCTTCAGGCAACCAACAATCTTCAGATAAAGCTAATTACCAAGCACACAAAATACCTTACCAAATAAGTCTTCCATGTCATTAGGATACAAAGAAGATCCTTCATCCTAGTAAAAAACAAAATCATAACATAACCAAAATAATCAAAATATTAAAACACAAAATAACCAAAGAAGGAAAATGGTTTCCTTTTCATTGTTACCAACCTGTATCTTTAGTTTAAACTTGGGATCAAAGTGAGTAGCATTCTCAGGAAGCCACATATCAACTCCCTCTTCAACTTCAAAGTAGCAAGCAATAACAATGAAAACTCCTTCCTCATTTGAAGAACATAAATTATTAAATTTTGTTATTGTATGGTCTTCAACAAAATCAGCAAGCCTACTCATTCTCAAATCATGGAACCAAAGAAACACAATCAAAGCAAGATACCAATCAAAATAGCAACGTGTTTTGCACCTAATGGCTATGAGATGAGCATTGTGTGATATATATTGATGACACTAGGTCATATAGCACTTTTGTTATAGTTTTTATGTAATTTTGGTTGAGTTCAGGTGATTGTGCATGAGTTAGAAGCTGCAAAAAGACTGATTTTTTATGCTGAAACAAAGGAGAAATCGTGCTCCGATTTTTAGCATTGGGCTACGATTTTTCTGCAACTTTGAGACATTTTGTCTCGTAAAAAATCGTGCTCCGATGGTACAAAATCGTGCTCCGATTTGGCAGACGCTCCAGTTGAGTTTTGAGTTTACTGAAGCCATCGTGCTCCGATTTTCAGCATCGGAGTACGATTTTAGCGTTTCTGGAAATTTTCCTATAAAAGGGAAGTTGTTTTCTGAAGGAAAAGGTTGGAATTTTGGAGAAAGAAACTAACTTTTAGAGCTGGAGATCTAGAGAGAAGGTGGGAGACCATCGAAATTCATATCTGGTTACCAATTTCATGTAATGAATCTTTCTTTCATATTAGTTATTTGTGCTTTAGCCATGAGTAGCTAGATCCTTTGTGATTAGGTCAAGAGATGATTATGTTCTAGCTCATGTTTATGTAACCTG
>Ga0228711_1008146_pt1 | contig 14846 bp, 8 predicted proteins | sample MedpolnodulmetaG_2_FD_177996 | JGI IMG/M metagenome (GOLD analysis project Ga0228711, IMG submission 177996) | Root nodule microbial communities from Medicago polymorpha collected in Santa Monica, California, United States - brown nodules | ecosystem: Host-associated > Plants > Roots > Nodule...
CTGGTCTTGTTGGATTTGGTTCTGTGTAATATATTCTCCCTAACAACTTTGTGACAAGGGAAATGCAGAAAAGATCATAAGCGTCAGTGAAGAAACCCATTCCAGCTATCACAATTGTTGTGAAGTGATACAATTGTGTCTTGGCCACATCAAGAGCATTTAGCACTCCTAGCTCTCCTGACATGGCTGAATTTGTTACCTAGTCCCCTACATAAGAACAAAAAGACATGTTTACCAACCTTTGACTATATATACATATATACAAGACCATTAAAAAGTTTAGGTGAATTGAATTCAAGGGATCATTAGAGTTGGGGAAAGCATCGATGCTCGAAAAGTGCTAACAAAGATAATTACATATTACCCACTAACGATGTTCCACACTTGGCTTATATATCTTGACTTACATATCTAATAAATATCTAAAGTTTATTGATATCATTAACTCTCACAGCATAGTAGAAATAGAAAACATACGAGTATGACAAAACTCTTTAGTAACACAGGCTTTACCTAACAATTGTTCAAGTGTTATTAAATTTAATTAGTAACATTTTTCTTGATTTAGTTACAATTTTCAAATGTTACTAAATGTCATTATTGTAGTAGTATTACCAATTACTATCATTGTCCTTAAGCATATAATCCTCTTTAAAGAAAATATTGTCCTCAAATTACTTTTTCTTTTATTTAGCAAGCAATAAATAATATTGTTATGACAAAGCTAAATCAGTTCTCTCTTATGAAAGTATGAAACGTATACTAAAAAAAAAATATCAATTATCAACGGATTCAATACTACCTATGTTGACCCTTAGTAACAAAAAAAATCTGATGTTACCACTTACATATTACAGAATACAACTTTTCATAAACATTATTTAATTTCCCTAAATTCCTTATTAGATTGAATCTACAACCCACCTGGGATATCAAGACCAAGGAATTAGAATTAATGGTTAAGAAATATTCCGGCATTTTGTTTCTAGTCCTAGCTTAATTTATTTCTAGACAGCAACAATTATAGAAAGATAGACTAGATAGAGACTCAGACACATAGACATCTAGAGACGACAATTTTGTTCAATTAAATTATCTTTTTTTTCTGGCCCTACCAAATAATAAATAAGAGAATAAAAGTATTTTCTTGTCATATTAACTAAGAGTCAATGTTTTGTTTAGCATATTTTTCTTTCTCAAATTATTTGTAGTTTAAATTACAAAGATAATGTCTATTATTATTTTTCAATACCATGATCTCATTTATTTAAATAGTTTATCATTGTCTAGTTTGTTTTGTAAAAAATTGCATGATCATTTGATATATTTTAGCGCAAATTCGAAATCTTAATTTGTCTGTTTTCTTCATGTAGTGTGTGAGTTTAGCTACTACACCCTTTGAAATAAACAAATAAATAGTTTCTCAGTTAGCTATTTACTATTATATATTTGTCAAAGTTTATGTTATCAATCGTTATACAAAAGTTTTGTCAAAAAAAAAAAAATTAGTTATAAAAAAAGTATACATTATCTTAAATGACTTATAATGAAATAGGGGAAGAGACACACATCGGAGAAGGCAAGCTGCACATGATTAGGACAGATTGCAAGCAAAGAGGGAAATTATTAATTTGTTCCTAAAATATCTTGATGAATACCAAGATAGATAAAAAAAAAAGTGGAGTAAAGAATAGGTGCTTGTGACAAATTATGGTAATTAGTACACTCTCTTTCTAATTATAAGCACTTTATAGTTATTTTACACATGCATGAAATAAATTTCTGGTAAATAAACTGATGCAGAAATTAGAGAAAGGAGATTAACATTGAAATGAAATGATTATAGGCATAGAAAAATTAAGGTACATGAGACCATTTCTAATTCAGCAATTAGGATATTTGTCTCACTTATTGAAGAAGTTCTATTAGCTAGTACTTTACTAAAAGAGTAGTATGACTAGAACTAATTGAATTTCCAAAGTAATGCATGGGAAAAATTCATGAAAATAAGACATATCCACGTAGTCAAAGGTGGAATGAATGATTGTTTGTTAGTTACGTTATAACTGCCTTTATAACTAGAAAAGTACTATGTGGGACCTCATATCTCACTATGGAAACTGTTATAAGTTATAGAAGCACCATGTACAAATGAAAAATATATCAATTTCTAGATTTCCATGTAGTTATCTTAAGGCATTAATTTTTATTTACCAAAATAAAGTAAAGCTTGATTTAGGAAAATGATAAAGGTTGACAAACTCACCAAGCTAGAGAGATAGAGAGAGAAGACCTCCTTGTGAGAAGTCAAGTTGATAAAGAAGTTAATTGTTGTATGAGGAGCTAGCTAGGTGCCTGCACTGTGAGCAGCTAAACTATTGCTATGCATATATATATAGGTAACATAAACCTTGCTAGGTCAAAGGAATCAATTCAGCATCAATGGTATATGCCTAATCTAATCACAACTCACAAGCATTCATCAATGTAAACGCTTCATAAGCACTATTTTTGTATTAATTTTCTGGTTTCTTAAATATGAATGCTAGTTATTTAATTAATGATTAAACTTGGATATTCATACCCCAAACAATCAACATTAACGGAAACACATACATCATTGTAATAAAAAAATGTAACAAAAATATAAGGAAACACATACATCACTTGCATCCAACCATGTTTATTTAGTAATAAAAATATTGGGAATGAAAATTTATTATAGAGAAATGATATTTGTACAACTAAATTTATACAACTTTTGCGGCAAATAACTATTGGATATATCAAGAGTTGAAATTCATTAATCACCAAAGTAATACTACATCCGTCCCTAATTATATGGTCATTTTGAGAAAAACACGGGAATTAAGAAAGTGGATTGTTGAATTTATTTTGTTGACAATTGTTATTGTTTTACATGTTTACCCTTTATGAAAGAGAATTAGTGGATGTTTTCATAGTTTTTATTATATATTGCAGAAAAATATGCAACATAAATAGGGATATAGTGGTAAAAAATAATTAATGTACATTGTAATTTGAAAAGGATCTTATAAAAAGAGACAGAAAAATCACAAAAAAATCTTATAATTAGAGACGGAGGTAGTATCATTAATCGCAAATTTAAACATGGTTAAGCATAGTTTCGGGATGTTGACCTAAAGAGATTTAAACACCTTATGGCATATGTACAACAATTATGTGGTTCAAGGTTTCAAAAACCCTAATAGTTTTTTTTAGCATAATATGTTTTTGAATAAGAGGGGAGAAAAATGTATATTTTAACATAAGAGATGAGGAGATTGTAATTCAAATATCTTTAAGAGAATAGAAGTGTAATTTACTCTTTTTTTTATAGGAAAACCTCTATAATAGTTGACTTTTTTTTTTTTAGGGAACTACAATAGTTGACATGCTAATTTATTCTTTCCAAGTAATATATCTTTAATACAGAGACATAATCAATTAAAAATCTAGGACATCCATTCCACTTAAGGTAATTAAACGATATTTCAGATTTGACATTGATTCCACTAGTAGTAACAGGTAGTTGGTCAATATATTTAATACCCCTTGTATATGTTGCAACTCAATATTCAACTATACTGGTAGTTAGAGGTTCTCCAATATCAAAATTCTGGGTTGTATAATAGTTTCTATTATGCTATATCATAAATTATCCATTCATACTTTGCTTGTTTATTTTTTAAGTAATTCTAAAGAGACTATAATTTTAATATTTTCGTTCAATTTTAAGCAAATAACAAGTGGCCCCTCACAAAAAAAAGTGGTCCCTGTCCTTAAAAAATAAAGACAAGTGGCCTCTAATACAATAATAAATTAACTTTTATGTGTATGACACGGTACGTTATCTAAATTACTTAAAAAATTTAAAAATTATAGAATATACAACTGATACATCCTTTGATTGCTACAATGAGGAAAAATGATAAGGGGATTCTTTATAAGACCTAAAACCCAGTATGAATGCTGTGTCTGTAAGTATAGAAACCTCCTACTGATCAATCACATAAATTACAAAAACTTTGGTAGTAATATTTGTGAAGAATCCAATCTTCTACTTTTTGTTCCTATTCTTTATTTTTTGTGCTATATGAAAGTCTAAAATAGTTTAATTATAAATATCCAATACGACTAATCTGTTGGATATTATGACACTATTCTTAAAATCAAGGTAAATTGGTGATCCGACTCTCATATTAAAGATAGGTCGTTCATAAAAAGAAAAACAATTTTTTAAAAAGAGCAAAAAAGAAACTTTATAATTGTTTTATTTTTTTAGAGAATAATTATGATGTTTGTTGTTAGAGTTTTGTTATTTTATAGCTTAAGGACCAAAAATTAAAAGAAAATGGACATGATGGGAGTTGAAAGCACAACCACAACCAAATACAACCAAATATATATTAGGATGCTTCCAATATATATGCGTATTTTTCATGCATTATATATATTAAAAAAAATTAAAAAATTGGGCCCTCAAAATTTGGAGGCCCAGCTCTTTAGAGCTGTTTGCACCTTCCCAAGAACGGCTCTATTTAAAATATATGTTGTCAACCATTATTTTCAAATAGGACAAGAGTAATACATTGAGATTATTATGCACCTACGATATCAAGTCTTCACATAAGTATAACTATTAGAAGTAATATTTTTTATTGAATTGACTCACCATGTTAATACAACATAATGCCTTATGTAAATGTTATGAGGTATTTTCAGAGTAATAGTGGTGTATGCCACCCTTTGACTTAAAAGGAGTTGAATGTTTTATTGCCGTCAAACAATGTCTGTAACAAAACAATTATGTAGTCGATTAAGTAGGCATTTAACGAGTCATGCAAAGGGAATTGAGTGACCTATAAATTAGATTTTTTCCATCTACATAAATGAGTAACTTGAGTTTTGTTATAACCTATTCCAGAGGGCAACTCAGTCTACAAGGCATAGAGTGTTAGAACAAGAATGGTTCATACAAGTTCTCTTGGGTTTTGATAATAACAAAGTATCGAAGAACAATTGAAATACTAACATATGTTCAAGTGTCCATGATCTCCTTATCATGAAGAAGGGACATATGAAGAGCATCAGAAATGGATTGGGAAGCTTAGAAGACTATGGTGTAAGATCTACTAGAATGTCAACCAGAAGTCAACGTCCTAGTAGAAGTAAGTCTCACATAAGTTGGGGGAGTAACCTCCATAGATTCTGTGAAGGACATAAGACACAGAAGCTGACTATGCTACTTGGGTCTGAGGGACCCAGAATCCACGTAAGTTTTTGTCTTATTTTGTGAGTTGTCTCTATCACTGCATCTGGTAGAGCAGCTATTTTTTACTTTCTAACAGGATTATCAATATCCAGCAAAGGGTTAATGTTCGTGATCAAAGCTTCTGAGCGACTATATTTGTGCTGACACTCTTCTCCAATGTCTCTCAAATCACTGCCTATATAAGGAGCCGAAGACTTGAAGAAGAAATAGCAAGACTCTGTTATTCAACTGTGTCATTACTCTGTCAAAGTTAATTGTGCAAAAACACTTAGGATTTATTTCAAGTCAAATCTTAGAAATCCTAAGGAGTATGTTCATTTGTTCAATTTACACTTACTGGTTAAAAAAAGTGTAAGAACAAATTAACTTTTTTGCAGTGGGGGCAAACATTTTAGAAAGTCTCTCGCCTGCGTGCTTAAGCATATAAGTCTCTTGGTGGAACCTTGAGCACATAGGAGTATCAATCATTGGGGATTGAGTAAAGGGAAGTCTTAAGCAGTTGTGCTTAAGCAGGGGAAGTCTTTAGGTAAAGTCCTAGAGCAGAAGTGTTTAGGTATAGAGTCCTAGAGCATAGAAGTCTCTTGCAGTTGTGCTTGAGCAAATAGAAGTCTCTTGCAGTTGTGCTTGAGCATAAGGAAGTATCCTTGAGCAATTTGTAATCAGTTGTGATTATAGTGAAATCTCTTGGAAGTGCAAAGGGACTGGACTACTCCTGGATTGTAGGAGGAACCAATATTAAGTTGTTGTGTGTCTGCTTTCTCTATCTCTATCTCTTTATCTTTGCGTTTTTTTAATTATCCGCTGCACTCAGACTCTGCATCAGAATCTGTGTATCTCAGATTCTGATCAGGTTGTTTTTAACCAATGAAAAAGAAAGCCACAAAAAGCTTACACAATTCAACCCCTCCTTCTTGCGTGTTTTTCTCACCTTCGTAGAGAATGCAAGTAGAAGTTGTCCTTTGAACCATCTGGACGAGCAAGAAACAAAAGCATGGAACTAATTAACGTTAAACAAGCGCTTATTGAGAGACACCCGATTTTCTTACCCCTTAACTTTTTATTTATGCAAATTGTTTGTAGTATAATATTAGTGATTAGGTCTCTTTGAGAAAGTAGAAGCAGTAACAATTAAGCATAACAACGAAAAACACTGCTTTTGTCCTGTGAAAATTCCCTAAGCATGATTTTGATGCCTATCAAATCCGGGAAATTTCAAAAGTAAAAAATCTAGCTCGATTCGCTAATTAAGCACCAACATTTTTTCTTAGCTAAATAGGACAGTTACAAGAAAGAAACCAATCCACTAATAAACATATATTTCACTCAACTAAATTGTTTTATTTACTATTTTCTCTTTTAATAATATTATTTTAAATTTTAATTAATAAAATGAAATCCCATTAAAAAGGAAATATCTCACTAATAGGAACAATATTATCAATATTATATACGAACGGGATAGAGATTTTTGTCAGAATTTTTTATAATTTAAATTATACCCTTAAACAAATTTTCTTATATTAATGTTATATTGTTGGTGGTATTAAAATATTGTATTTGTTACATTACTGTTGTTATTGAAAAAGATAAACATGGTTTTTTTGGTTTGTTACAATTTGAAAATCATAAATATTTGCACTTATAATTTTAATCAAAATTAAAATTTCATATAAAATATCGTTCATAATTTATATGCGTTAATGCAATAAATAAAGTGGAAAGACGAGCACATGAATGCTTGTCTTTTTACTAGTAAAATATAAAGTACAAAACGTACAAGTGAAAAACACTCTTGTCAAATAATATATCCTCTCGTGCCAACGGTTTGCCATATAGAACAACTCACAGTTATACTATGACGCTTTTTTTAGGGGTATGACGCTATGTAATGTGGGTTTATATCGGTAAACAAAGTCAATTATTATTTTTGTACCAAATAACAAAGGTCAATTATTAATTTACCAACAAATAAAGTCAATTATTATTTTGTACAAAAAAAAGTCAATTATTATTAGTTTGTGCCAATAAAAGTCAAATATTATTTTTCATTGACTTTGGCATAATCAAAGCTTAATTAATTTTAGACCTGGTTTAGTATTGTCCTTGTGTACGAGTGCAAATCGTGTCGTGATCCAGGAAATCGTGGCATGATTTGTATAGATCTGAAACACAATCAAAGTACTCTTGAGAGAGCTTGAGAAAAATCTCATGGAAACCAAAGGAGATAACTTTTATAAAAATTAGAAACTAAAGATTAAGGGTCGTTGGGTGAGATTCAAAGGTTCAAGATGTAAATCTTGGAGAACCAAAAGAGGGGGCTCTTGGAAAAGGGTTCGTGCATTTTGGATAGAGATTCATGTGTTGGGAAACACATGAGAGGAGAGTCATTGTGAGCAACTCGAATATATTTTTGGAACCCAAAAGAGAAGATCCTTAGGTAATCAAAGACCAAGGGGTTGATTCATTTTAGGGTTAGATTAGAGAGTTGAGAAACAATTGTGAAATAACTTAGGTTGTGAAATCATTGAGTCTCTTGACCATAAGAAGGGATTCAGGAAAAAGGTAGAAATTAGGTTTGTTCTTGGATAGCCTGTTGAAGATAGTATATCGTAACTCTTTGTATCTCTTTTGCAAAGAACTAATTGATAGTGGATTGGAAACTATCTCCTCTAGATGTAGATAATTGTTGTGTCAAAACTAGGTAAACAATTCTTTGATGTTGTTCTATATACTCTACCTCTTTATCTTGTTATTCTTTAGTTCGATTGTGGTTTTGCTTTATGTTTGGTTGCTATATTAGATTTAGATGTGTTGTTGTTGTTTGTAGTTATTTTGGTTATTGATTTCCATTGATAATTTCCCCACATGTCTAAGTTTATTGGTGTTATTTTTTACTTACCGAATTCACAACAATTGGCGTCCAACACTAAGAAAAGCGAAAAGTTTGTCAAGTGAACTTCATATTGATTAAGAACGACTTTAGAATGTCTGAAAGGTACTTCATATTCAGATCAAAAGCATTTCAGATGTAGATCAAAATGACTTTACAACAAAAGTTCAAAAATAATCTCATGTACTTTAGAATGTAGACCAGTTAGGTCAGAATGCAGTTCATAAGTACGTCAGATTGAAGCTCTGAAGATCATATTAGAGTTCAGAAAACACAAAACAAATGATCAATGGATGAAACTTCAATTGTGAGTAAGAAGATCTAGGTCAACTTCAGAAGGAAAAAATTAGATCAAAGTAAAACACTCACCTTGGGAAGAAGCTTGGTCACCAAGGCAAGAGTTCACATGACTAAAGAGAAAGTAACATCTCGTATAACGACTAGTTTCTTACTTACTCACCTAGACAAGAAAGGTCCCACCTTTCCTATATAAAAGACATCATTCAAAGGATCAAAAATGATCTCACATATTTGATATCATATCATAATACAAAAGATCAAACAATACCATTGATATGAGAGTCACACTCAATGATCAGTCTACATTATAACTTTGTTTAAATCTTTAAATATATTTCTTAGATCATAATAATCATTGAGTGTATTTTCAAACTAACCCCTGTAAAGTTTCAAAATATTGTAAACTGGCACCTTAAAATTTTCAAAAACTATAAATTCTCTCCTCTAGTTTCGAAATATGCAAATTGATCCCTTTTTCAAATTCTACCAAAAACTTTTAATAATTATAAAAGTAGCCAAAAATGTTAACAATAAAATTTATCATCAATCTCTAAAAAAACAAAAACAAAACATTTAGGAATGAATGAGATGCAATTTAATTATTTTAATTGCTTAAAATTTTAAATTCTCTAAAATTTTCCAATTATCTAATCTAAACACACTTGTAAGATTTTTCATCTTCTTCACAAACCTCCATTAATTTTATGCATATAAACTCTTTTGGATGTATCAGCTCAATTATTTGAACTAAACATTGGAGACAAAAAAAAGGTATGACTTGATAATATTACAATACAATTGCACTAATTGTTAAATAAGCCGAAATGCTGCCACAGTAATACAACCAAATTTATGAATAGAGGAAGCACTAGAGAATCATCTCTCATTGAAAAAGCTTAATGAAAAGAAGAAGAAAAAAAGGAAGTGAAAGATGATCCCTCCATTTGTGTTGGGCCAGCAATTAAGTTGTTTCATTAACAATTGATGTCATCCTTCACATTGTAGTCATCTTACAGTCAGATCAATCAGCTCTTACTTTAGCACCAAGAAATGCCTTCTGAAAATAAAATAAAAAATATAAAAACATCTTAGGTAACATAGATAATATGAAACTAAAACAATCGAATTAAATCAAAACAAACATTATATAATGAAACACAATAAAATTTAGGCAAAATAACTCTTGAGTTTTTTAAGTTGTTTTATTGTACTAAATTAATACATTAAGTACACCAACACATGTGGTCACATTTAACTATTTTACTTTCTCAAATTATTATTGTCGAAGTGTCATTGTTGTGTGTAGTGTTTGTGTTTGTATTAGTGCTTCATACATACGGCACTAATCATTATATGACTGATAAAATGAACAAACTACCAAAATTATATTCTAATTACTTAACATTTGCAAATTCTGGATTGAACTGAAATATCAATATTATTTCTGTTGGATTACTAACCTTGAATGAAGTTGTACTCCTAAATCCAAACTTAGGCATTTTATGATCCACAGGTTTTAATATCTGAAAAGAACACATAAGTGTCTCATCAACACTCATCATTGCTCCAGCATTGTCAAACTCTCCACAGTAATTAGGAGCAGAAAAAATAGTCACGAGTTGTCTATTAGCAAAAAACTCATATCCATCTTCAACGACCTATAGAAAACAATACCCAAGAAAGTTAGTTACATACTTTTTTTTTGAGGAAAAAGTTAGTTATATACTTGATAAACTCTTTTCAACAATAGCATGTTTAAACTTTGATTTGTTGGTCACAATAAAATCACACCTTTTTAATTGTAGTCCTTAATTTTTTTTAGAGTGAATACTCATTTTAATCTCCAAGAAAAACAGTGACCAAGGGAGCGTCGGAGGCAACATCAAACTAATGATCCGACTCCACAAAAGATCTGAGCCATCCAAAATCTTAACTCTTAAGGTACTAGGTATACGTGTCACCTCTGTTATAGATCATACATTTAGCTCATTCATAATTGATGTGCGACTAACCAGTCAAACTTGAACCCAACATGGTCTCGTAGTTTTTCTTGGAAACTAAACTTGGTCTTCACTCAACATCTAAGTATACAAGCTTTACGCTAAAAAGACAATTTTTCTCAAATTTAGAGATTACTAAAGTCGAAGTTTCATGATTATATAGGAACTAAAAATATATTTAACAGTATGAAAATGAATTTACAAAACCTGATGAGCTCTACAAATCAAGTCAAGATCATGCCTTTGAAGAAACTCTGCAACCTTACTTGCACCAAAAGTAAATGAAACACCACGTTCATTAACTCCCCAACCATGAACATCTTTACTAGGATCACTCCACAAAAGATCACATAAAAGACCAGTTTCAGGAACTTCACTAGGCCTTGGCAAATTACTTATTTGTTTCAAACTATGCAATTCAGGAGATAATCCACCATGCATACATATAATCTTTTCATCAATGATAGCCGCGACCGGCAAACAGTTGAAACAATCTGAAAATATCTTCCATACCCTAACATTGAATCTCCTTTTACATTCGTCGTAGAATCCGTAGACGCGGTTTATGGAAGCACATTCATGGTTTCCTCTTAGAAGGAAAAAGTTTTCAGGGTATTTAATTTTGTAGGCTAGAAGAAGACATATTGTTTCCAAGCTTTGTTTTCCACGGTCTACATAGTCACCTAAGAACAAGTAGTTGGAACGTGGAGGGAATCCACCATGCTCAAATAGGCTTAATAGGTCAGAATATTGGCCATGAATATCTCCTGAAAATAATAACATAGGGAAATTAAACAACATATTAGTTCCTAGTACCTTGTTTTAGTAAACAAAATTTTTAATTTTGGCAATAATTCAAAACTATTACTATTTGTAAAAATAAAAAAAAAGAGATTATGTCTATTTCAATTTTCTCGTAAAGAATTGTAAAATAAACATTAATGTCATTTTAATCAATAATGTTTTATGCCTTTCCCTTTAAGAAAAATAAAAAATAAAAGAGAAAAGAGATGTAACAAATTTGAATCAGACCAAAAATGAACATAAATTTTAAAAATAATAAAATACAGATACATAAGAAACCACTAAAGTAGAAAAATATACCAACAACTGAAAAAAGTTAAAACATGGTACTTTGAACTTCACAAGCAAAAAGTTTACAGTGAATTGTAAAGTTAGAATAAAAAATCAATTTAGTTTCTAAACTATTACTTTTTTTTAATTTACTTTCTAAACTATGTAAATATAATAAATAGTCCCTAAAATATATAAAATACGTCAATTTAGTTTCTACTATTAAGATGTTAGAGATTAAATTTATTGATTTTTATATAGTTTAAAGACAAAATTCACGTATTTCATTTATTTTAGAGATTGATTATTATATAGTTTATAGACTATATTGAAGAGAGAGCAACAATTTATGAGCTAAATTAATGGTTTATTCGTAAAATTATAGTAACATCTAGAAATTCTTACTAATCCCCCCACAGAGATTGGACGTTGTTTGAAACCTTTGATAATTGGTGTTCAGTATGACTCGTATTTAATGATTAGTGAGCAGACGCTCGAGCATAGCCTAGCTGAGCAATTGTCTGTATGTCAGGTTACGACTTAGAGACTTGAAACGACTAATGTTAATATTATTACTAATTTTAACATTATGCCAATAGTGGGGATCAAACCTCGACCTTCTTATCACTGCACTCTTTAACTTACGCACACAACCATCAAACCAACCTTATATCCCATTGAATGAAACAAAATTTGATGTCAAAACTACTAACTAATGAGAAACCACATAGAAAGGCATGGTCATACACTTAAATTGACTAAACCAATAAGTATTTATTTATTTTTTTCAAAGAAAGAAAGAAAATGAGGTTAAAAAATAGTTACCACATATCTTAATTGGTGCCTCAAGTTCCAACAAATTAGGCTGCTTCAAGAAAATATCTCTAGAAACCACACAAAGCTGCTTGATTTCTCCCTCTGAAAGCTGCACTTGTTTCCCAGGTCTTCCTCTAACATCAAGCAACCTATTAATGATACCATCAAGAACCCTTCGTTCCATAATCAAGAAAAGAACAACAAAATTTACAGGAAGGAAAAAAAGGACTAATTACTAGAATAAAGAACATGTGGTTGATGTTGTTCTTTCTTATATAATTAGCATCACTTTTGAAACAAAGGCTATAACTACAACTCATACAAAGGAATCAATCCTTTGGTTCTTGATATATAATATTTTGAGGTTCATATTTGGTTCTGTTTCTAAAGTTATTGGTAAAGGGTGGTGGAAGTTGAACTGAAAAGACAAGAATATATTCGGTTGGAGGAAAAGAGTAAACTTTATACATTAACAAAATCATAAAATATATAAGAAACTCACTATATATGTAAGGAAGGAAAGAATGAAGAATATAAGTTGATGAGTAAAGTGGTGACTGGGGAATGAGTGGACAATGCATTGTCCTAATACACGTTTTGGTTCAATCAACAAAATCTCTTAAATATTTTAGAAGAAGATTCATCTCAGGGTGATGTATATTGAAGAACATACAATATTACATTTGTCATTTTTTTTAAGAGACAATATTACATTTAATAAAAAATATATCAACCTGATAAATGAATTTTGGTATGGAATAAGCTCCCTAGCTCCAGCTCCTGGTAGAGAAATAGGCCATGTTTAGATAAATAGCTTAATTTGCAGCTTATAGAATAATCACTTATCATAAGTGTTTTTATATATAAACTATTTTTATTTATTGCTTAACGGCAGTGGAAACTTCGTATAAATATCACGGTAACCCAAACAAAAATCACATTCATGATTATAACATATTATGAATGATCCTTGTGACCTTAACTCAATTGGTAGAGATATTGTATTATATGTGCAGCGGACGAAGTTCGAACCTCAAACAACGTACTTATTTGCTTTAAGATGTGAATTTATATCTGTTACACTACTTGACAAAAAAACATATTATGAATCGACATAAACTTAAGTTGGGATATTTATGTGCATTCATTATATTCCAAACACATTAGAAAGAATAAATAAATAAGACTGAAGACTAATTTTAGTCTCTATAAAATTATTTAGGATTTAATTTAGTCCATGAGAAAAATAAATTTATTTCTCTTTAATAGGCTTCCCCGACATTCTCGAATCCAAATGGCATTACAACCCATTCAAATGTTCTAAGGGACCTATGGCATCTAAACGGTGTTTTAGACGCATCTTTTATCGCATATTTTGATTATATCCTGAATACTCATCCATTAGACTTAATACTTCATTACCAGAGGCAAAATCTACTAACATATCAGCGATAGGAATAGGATATTCATCTTTAGAAGTAGCGATAGGAATTGGTATTTTTATCATTCATAGAGGTGTGTTATTTTTCTGTGAATTTTAGTTTACAAGTAAGTCTGCTTGAGGACAAGCAAAAGTTCAAGTGTGGGACTTTGATGAAAAGAAATCATATAGATTTTTAGTCCCATTTTAGAGATAAAGTTATCAATTTATGTGTGTTTTGGTTGAGTTTTGTAAAAAAATCATTCAAAAGTCATAAAAAGACAAAAAAAGGGGAGAAAGCCTTGATGAAACCATGGAATCCAACCCGAACTAGATAACTATGTGACCGTATAATTATTTTTGCAAGTTTATCACAAATGATGCTTGGAGCATGGTCGTTACAGACGTTCTGGTGAGAAGAAACAGAGCAAGGATTGAAAAAACCAAGGAGGCATTTATTGCCAATCTCGCATCGCGGACTATCAGCCCGTAAGACGAGATATCATTACCAGGGAAGGTGTTTGCTACTGTCTATCTTGCATCGTGGGCTATGAGCCCCGCATCGCGAGTATTAAGTGAGAGGCTAAGAGAGTCAGCTCTGTTAGACTCGCATCGCAAGTTGGAGGCTTGTAACGTGGGCTAACTTCCCCTATATATAGTGGACCTCTAGGTCAGTGGAAAAACACCTTCTAACGAGCAGACGAAGACAGAAACACAATTTCTGGGTGGAACGACCGGAGCCGATTGGGAGCCAATGAATCATCAACTGATGAACCTTTTCTCATTTTTTTTTATTGATATCTACAAGTTAGGTCTTGAAAGAGAAACTTCTCTGTAATTGTTTGATTAAGTAACTTTAATTTATTCTATGAATTCCAGTCGATTGCTATGCTATTTTAATCGGTTAATATTATTCTTAATGTTTTTTATGCGTTGACGGATGTCGATCTAGGTCACATTGTTTATTAACCATAACTTTGTTGGTTTTACCTATTTTAACCGTTCAATTATTGATTAGATTTAGACATAAACTAATGATAAAATAACCCC
>Ga0228711_1008147_pt1 | contig 14844 bp, 5 predicted proteins | sample MedpolnodulmetaG_2_FD_177996 | JGI IMG/M metagenome (GOLD analysis project Ga0228711, IMG submission 177996) | Root nodule microbial communities from Medicago polymorpha collected in Santa Monica, California, United States - brown nodules | ecosystem: Host-associated > Plants > Roots > Nodule...
ATATAATAACTTGCAATTGAAGTAAAATAGTTCTAGAAGGAAATAAAAACATATTAAATCTAATTAAAATAAACTTAAATATTAAATAAAAGACACTAATTTAAAGACTAATTATTGACTCATCAGATAACTTGTATGAGACTTTGAATTCATGTTAATATGATAGAATAAGAATGAACCAATGAAGATTGGGTGTTTATTATGGCGAATATCTTGATGTGGATAGTTGTCTATCTTTTGTGCCAAATGTGATTTTTGGAAACTTTGTTGATTCTTGAGTTGAATGTTGTTAATAATGATTGTTGATGATGATGAATTATTTTGATGAATTAATTACATGCTAAGTGACGACGATATTGATGATGAATGCATGTATGAAAAATGAAGACGATTTTGTTATTTAACATGTGCATTGTCGAGTCATATGTTCATGCACCATAAGTGTCAAGTAGGATTTTATATCCAATGAAGACGACTAAGATATTTATATCCAACGAAGACGACTAAAATACTTTGTATTCAAATGATGAGGACTATGATACATTTGTATCTTGAGGTGACGACCGGTACCACATGCATATAGAGTTGTGTCTAAGCGTATTGCATACATTTGATAATTTGTTAAATGTGCCTTGTTTGGTTATGTGCATTAGTGAACTCGATGAATTGGGTGCTTGGTGAAATTTGGTGAATACGTGAAGATGTGAAATTGTACTTATGTATTATTATGCTTGTATACTTGATGATTATTAATGATGACTAGTTGATAATTAATTAAGTGTTGTTTAAATCATTCGAATTTAATTATACCATTTACTTTCGTCTGACTATGCTTTAATTGTGAATAGTGAACTAACCATAGTGGTCGTTTGGTTGACCACCTGCCTTATTCTAATGAATGGGTAGACGGTGTGGAGGAGTAGTTTTGCTTTCTTGGTGAGTTGTTGGAGGTTAGCTTTGGAGCTACCTCGTTTTATGCTTTCAGAGTCTTAGTGTGCCGGCTTTGATTAGGGGTGTCTGTCTGCTATTTTTATTTTATGACTTGTTGACATTTTTATCACTTAGTGTGTTGAGATGAGATTTTATATTTGGTGATGTAGTATGATTATATGACATGGCTACTTGGAGAATTTTATTACCTATTGTTGAGACATTGTGATATTATATTCCGCTGGGATGTTTTAAAAAATTATTTTTGCATGTTGTGAACTTATTGAAGAAGTATCAGCTAAATCCTTTGTATGATTTGTACTATTTGCGTAATTTATCGCTTTAAGGATTTAGGGTGTTTCAGTTAGCCTTTATATTATGGGATTAAGGTTTAAGGATCCAAAATCCTAATTGAACAGTCGTCTTAGAGGAATCAGATACCCATAGGTTATACTTTTACTATAGGCTTAATTGTACTTTTCACCCTCTAACTTTCAAAATGTAGTGATTTTAGTCCCCTATTAAAAAAAAATAGCCAATGTCCCCCCTCAAGTTTAGCCATTTTCACAATAGTAGTCATTTTTCTCAACTTTGACCCAGTTCATCCTGTGTGGCATGCCACATATGTAAAAATTTCAAAAAAGGAAAGAAAAAAAGGGAGAGGCACGTGATGTGGCAGTGACACCCTGAATCCCAAAAATAGTTATTACTATTATTTATTAAAAAATAGAGTTTGATCCGCAATGGAGACTGTCAATTAAAAACTTTTTCTAATAATATAAGAATTCTTCCACAAGATTTATGATATCACATTGAGTCTTAACAAACATAATTCAGATTTCACTTCTGTGAAAATTATAATAATATTAACATCGGATCTTTTGCTTTGAAAATACTTTCTTTTACATCATGGACAATGATTTTCTTTTAAACACTTTTAATAAGTTGTTTTTGTATGCTTGTAAGTTGTGCTTCATTACTGAGTCTTCTTCTCCTTTTAGTGTTTCTTGAACTCTTGTGACCGATGAAGTGTGACCAATAGTCTTGTGGCGCGTGTCCTGGGACCACAGACTTTTACTTGAAAGTTTGGATCAAGCATATAAACTTCATAATGTTTATGGGTTTCAACAATGTAGATCATAATGTTGTTGTGTTCTTTAGGATACTTGAGAATTTTGTTGTGTTCATCATGGTACTTTAGAGTGTTGTTGTGTTCATCATGATCTTGTATCTAGGTTCATCACACATGAATGTATGATGAGTTTCTGGGTTCATTAGATGCGTGTCAGATGAATTTCTGGACTTTGTCCATGAGTAGTGTCATTTGCACATACTTCATAATATAGTTGGACAATGCATTTCTGGATTTGCCTTGGAATATGGGCAGGAGATAGGAAAGTGGATCTCCATCTTCTTGCCCATGCTTTGAGGGGTTTTTATGGTCCATGTACTATACCAACTCTCATACGTGTCCAAATGTGATTAAATGAGACAGATCTTATCTTTTATCTTTTGCTTTCACTTTTTACCTACTGTACTGTTCACAATCTTAAGCATGTGTTGAACTGAACATTCTGAACTTCAGAATGTTCCTTTTGTTTCCTCTAGGATGATTTGTAAGACTTCCATTTAATGTAATCAAATCTTAATAGTGAAACATTAATGAAGTGCACTGTTTGTAACATCTAGGATGATATTCTCATTGGAATATTCATAGTACTTCAAATGTTCATAGTCTTAAATTAACATTGAAGATCCTTTTTAACATTAATCTTGTAAATGCATTTATTCCTTGATTGATCCATGTCAATGTAATTTATTGGGCATTTATTCATGTCACGTGTGACTTGCATGTTCTTGATAACATTCATAAGCTTCTTGACTTGTATAAGAACAACCTTCTGAACTTTGTTTGAACATTCTGAACTATGAGCAACTTTCTGAACTAACTTTCTGAACTCAGAGTTAGTACATAAAGCCAGAAGCAGATATAATAGTCATAAGGAACGGGGTTTGAATTGTGACCCTTTTAAAATTAAACCTGTTTTAAAAGTGATTATCAAATTGTGAACTTCGAGTGGTTAAGTTTTGAAGTGTTAGTGCAAAAATAATTTAAATAAATTAATGTGTTTGTGTGTGTTGTGTATACTGTAAATAAAGAGTATAGGGAAGAGAAGAAGAACAAACATAAATTTATAGTGGTTCACCCAATGTGGGTTAGTCCACTCCTCACAATCTTGTGAGAGTTTCAACTATGATGCTTGAAATAACCCCTCAAATCTTGCACCTTACAATCTTGTTCACCTGAAAAATTACAACAACTGTATACTCTAAGCCTCAGCATGCTTACAACTCTATTTCTGAGTCCCACTTCGACTTTTACACTTTTCTGCTCAAACTAACACTTTAGTACCCCTAAAGCTAGATGAGACTTTCTTTACAATTGATTGGAAGTTTGAATGAAATTTTACAAGAGGAAGAATAAAAGGAGGAAGAAGATTATCTTCGAAAAGATAAGAGAAGATTGATTCACACTCTTTAAGATTTTAAGAATCGTTGGAGTTGATTTGTGAAATCAATTTTTGCTAAAGCTTCAAACACTTTTACTATGTTGTTTTCTTGTATGCTTTGCAAGGTATGTGTAATGTTGAGCCTTCCACTCCTTTTTATAGAGTTTCTTGACCTCATGTAGCCATTGGAGAGTGACCAATAGTCTTGTGCTACGTGTCCTGGGACCCACCAACTATTAATTGAAAGTTTGGTTCAACATTCTGAACTTCATAATGTTTCTGGGTTACAACAATGTAAATCAGAATGTTGGTATGTTCTTCAGGATACTTGAGAATGTTGTTGTGTTCATCATGATACTTGAGAATGTTGTTGTATCTGGGTTCATCACATATGAATGTATGATGAGTTTCTGGGTTCATCATATGCGTGTAAGATGAATTTATGGGCTTTGTCCATGAGTACTATCATTTACACATACTTCAGAATGTTGTTCGACAATGCCTTCCAGATTTGCCTTGGAATGCGTGCAGGAGATAGGAAAGTGGATCTGCATCTTCATGCCCATGCTTTGAGGGATTTGTATGGTCCATGTACTGTACCAACTCTCATATGTGTCTAATTTTGATTGAATGAGACAAGATCTTCACTTTGTGCTTTTGCTTTCCCTTTTCACCTACTATACTGTTCACAGTCTTAAGTGTAGGTCTATATGGCTATTAGGTTTCCAAGCTAGAGGGGGGGTAAATAGGTTTTTGAAAAGTTTTTCCGGAGTTTTAATAAAAACCAATTTTAACGAAATTGACTATTGGAATCGTGTTCGAACAATCACAAACTATGAATCAAAAAGACAAATATATGTGCAATAAGATTTAATCTTAGAATTGAGAGATTCATGATACAAATCTTATTATACAATCAAACTTTAATTAACCTTGAATAATGTGCAAAACTTATAACAATTTCAAACCAAACCTATATGAACAAAATTACTAAGCTATCAAATCAAAACACAATACATGTGTGATTGGAGAATTGAATAGATTTTGGAATCAATTGATTTAAGCAAATTATATGAAACCTAATTCAATGAATTAGGTTAATTTTCAATGAAAAACAACTTAGATCAACACTAGCAATTATCCTATCAATTATTCAATTAATCACATGCAATAGTAAAAAGTAAAGAGGACAGGGAATAGAGATAACACCGATATTTTTATAGTAGTTCGCTCTTTCTCATCCTTGCTAGAGCTACGTCTACTCTTCTTGATGAAGTACACCTTCACCAAGTTCATCCACTAAGTAAAAAATGTTGATTACAACGTATTTACAAGAGTTCCTTGAAATTAAACCTAATTCTTCAACTCCTATGTAGATTACTACCCCAAACTTCAAGTACCCCTTGAATTTGGTGCTCCTTGAATCTTCGGATCCTTGAATACCCGTGAACCCCTTCGAACTCTTCACTCAAGTCTTCGATGCTACGTCCGGTAAACGAACCCCCTTCAACTTCAAGAACGGTTAGAAAGACCCCCCAAGTCCTTTGGAGGTGGAATGAGATTATTCACATCCTTTGAAGCCTTGATTAAGCGCAATCAATCTTCTTGAGAGAACCAACTTACAATCCCTACTAGCACCTTAGAGAATCTATTGACTCAAAGAACAAAGTGATTCTAAGAAAAAGTGTTTAATCTTGAAGAATGTATGAACAATGAGTTTTTGAGACCTAGAGAGAATAGTTGCAAATGATTCAATGAATTAGGAGTTATGAGGATAACAGTCTATATAGTGAGGGGTGGTAAGACTCAATTTTCGCACAAAATGAACAGATTCAATCGATTCACTAAATGGTTGAATCGATTCAGACAGCAAAAAAAAAAACAAACCAAGAAAGCATGAAGAATTAAACGATTCAGTGCTTATATGAATCAATTCAAGTGAACCCAGGATGAAGAATGATGCGATTCATGTCTCTTATGAATCGATTCAGTGCAAGTCAGAGAGTTTTGTGAGTCGTTTAAAGCAGAAAAGAGTTGATTCATTCATGAATCGATTCAAAGATATGTGAATCGATTCACCTAAAGTCAGAGACATAGATGAATCAACTCAGTGTGTATTGAGTCGATTCAAGTTGACAAAAGATGAACTAAGACACTTTTTCATGAGACACAAGTGAAACCAAGACCAAGACACACATAGATTTCTGGGTGCTTTAACATGCTAACCAAAAAGCAATCATCAAAATATAAATTAAGCTAAGGAACATCATCAAAAACAAATAAAGTAAACAGTGTGGGCTTCATTAAGCATGTGTTGACCTGAACATTCTAAACTTCAGAATGTTCCTTTTGTTTCACTTAAGATGATTTGAAATACTTCAATTTGATGTAATCAAATCCTAATAGCAAAACATCAATAAAGTGCAGTGTTTGTAACATCTAGGATGATATTCTTATTAGAATATTCCTAGTACTTCAAATGTTCATAGTCTTAAATGAACATTCAAGATCCTTTTTGACATTAATCTTGTAAATGTCTTTATTGCTTGATTGTTCCATGTCAATGTACTTTACTGGGCATTTATTTATGTCACGTGTGCCTTGCATGTTCTTGATAATGCTCATGAACTTCTGGGCTTGCATAAGAACAACCTTCTGAACTCTGCTTGAACATTTTGAACTATGAGCAACTTTCTGAACTAACTTTCTGAACTCAAAGTTAGTTCATAAAGCCAAATATCCTTTGATTTCTTATGTCTTGGTATGATTTAAACCTTGTTCCTGTCTTAGTTAAAACACTCAAGAGCACAAGTTAAATACCAATAAATTAATCAAAGTCCATTAATTCCTTAATCATCAAGTTGTATTATCTTTAAAATTAATTAGGGATTTTGCCTCAACAAAACTTTGGAGCGTTCAACCTTAAAAGGGGCATGAAAGAACTCCACTTGGACAAGAGCATCTTCAAAGGCCTGATCCCAACACTATTCGGCAAGAGCTACCGCCTCATCTTCTCTCCCTTCTTGGAACGAAGTGTCCTCTTCCGCTGATACCTTGTCGGCCAAAGCCTACTTCAAAGCAATAACTTCTTCACCCGCGGAACCATAGCAGCCTAAGTGAGGGCTTCGATGTCTGCAGAAAAGAGTTTGTTAACCGCTTCACGGACTATAGTTCCTTTTCCAGGAGGGAGATCTTCATATCGGCCCCCTCAACATGAACCTTCCAGGCGACAATCTTTCGAAGCTTCGTTGACCAAATTCTGAGTAACGGCCACAGTTAGCATTTAAGTCTCTCACCTGCTTTTCGAAAGAAGAAAGAGATTCCTTCGCCTCTTTGGCATCCTTCTTAGAAGTAGCCTCACTAAGCTGCTTATAAGTCTCCTCAACCTTCCCTTCAGAAAGAGCAAGTTTTTGGTTAAGTTCAAAAATTTCTTTCTCGGCGGCCTCCCATGCCTCCCTCGCAGCGGCGTCCTTAGCCTCTTTCAGGGCCGTCTGGTGGAAAGCTATGAGTTCCCAGGCTTTCTTCTCTCTTTCCTCTAGAAGACGGGACAGCTCGTCTGCCGAGCGTTCGAGAGCACCCCCCGGAACCATGACATAGCCAGCCATCATAGTACACAAGACGACAGTTTTGTAAACATTGATAGCACTGTCGGTCACCAACTTCTGCCTCTGGGTAAGATCCACGCGACAAATAAAGGCCTGGTCCCAAGGCAGTAGGGCCTCCACAAAATCTCGCATGGACTGGGGAAGGGATGAAGTAGCTGAATAAACACCCGGGAGCCTAAAGATATGTACCAAAACTGGTTAGCAGACTTCAGAGCTTAACCTGAGCAGTGCCAGAATCTTTCTGGACAGTGGCCAGAGGGTCGAGAGCAAGTTTACCCTTCCTGTGGAACAGAGAGTTCTTTCCGACAGTGGCAAGAGGACGTGGTTCGTAGGCCCTTGTTATTCACCCTTCTCTGTCGTTTGGAGTTTCTTGGGATGCCCCGCATCATCAAATATGATTTGTTGGTTGTTATTCTTTTGCCTTCAATTTTTCTATTTTTCATATTTTGTTTTCTCTAAGTTTTTTGTGTTGATGATTTTTTTTTGGGTTTGAATATTTGGGAATTGAGTATGAAGATGAATATTTTGCATTTTCTAAATGAAATGGATGAAGAAGATGAATGTCACGTGCTCTGGCCTCTAATTAATCCTTTTTTTTTACTTTTTTAATTATGTAAATACACGCGTATCTTTTTCATTTTATTTAATTCAAAATATACACAACGGGCATGACACGTAGAATTGACCAAGTAAAAGGGGCTAAACATGAGAGAGTACTTTGGTTATTTTTTTAATAGAGGACCAAAATCTTTACAATTTAAAAGTTAGAGGGTGAAAAGTGCATTTAAACCTTTACTATACGAAATTTTCAATTTAACTAAATTAAATTTATACTTGTGTTTTGTACAACAGTACAAGAGCTTGCTGTTATTATTATATGAGAAAATCACTGTCATTCACCCATCCGTTTTGAGCATGTGCTTGTCTCTCCGCCTTTCTTCAAACAAAACCTAACTATTGGACAAAACCTATAGGGCCACCTTTTTGTCTTTCCTCTTTATTTCATTGTCTTTCCAAACAAAAGAAACATTTCCTTCCACTCTTTTTCCTTACCACGCGCCTATGAGTCCCACAAGGCCACATTATGTCACTATCTCAAACAATTTCCTTCTCCTTCCACATTTTAAAATAGCAATTACTTTTTTATTTCTTTCTCATTTTTATTCTTATTCATTTTACACACATTTTAAAATTACACAAATCATTATTCTATTTATTATTTATTATGGGCCCATAGTTTATTCATTTTGTAATCTACACTAATATTTGGCATTCTGTTGGCTCATTAGATACAATGCATATATGTGCAACCAAAAGAAATATATATGGTGCATCATGTAAGCATAACTCAGTTGACATAAACAATGCATTGGTATATGCATAGTTAAAGTTTAAACTCTGAATACCTCTCGTATTCACCTTAAAAGTGCTTTCTAGCCAACCCATTTAGGTTGGTCTGGTGGTATTGGCTTGAGATTTGGGAGTGTACTCATCCGCGATGTCTTATGTTCGATTCTTTTCAGTGTCAATTTAGGTCGGTTAATTTAACTTCTTAAAAAAAAATTGATTTCTAGCCACTAAGAAAAAAACATATGCATTTATGAATGAATGAGTATAACATATTTTACAGGCCTAGTTTCGATTCTTTCGGCTAGCTACCTCCCTGCCTTTTGTCTATCAAATGTTTATTCAAACGAAATAGGATATTTTCACTTGATCTAGTCTTATTTTACTTTGACCTAAAATATTGTTTTTATTAAAATAGGCACGTGATAAAAATGCATCTTATATGTTACAACTTAATTTTTCTTCAACTTAAGAATTTGGTATGAATTTCTTTTTGCAGTGATCATGGTGGTGGCAATCTTAGCTGATACACATATATTCTCTTTTTTTGCATTAGTCATGTCTTGCCGACACCATGTCACCCTCAATTATCAGCTCTACTAGGGGAAGAAGTTAATTAAAGTCTCTCATCAGATACCTGAAACTTTTACATTGAATGGAAGCTTCACCAATGCCAAATTGGGCATTGAATTCCTCCACCTTTCAATACTTGAACACCATATTGTACTGTTCGGGAACCAAATTATGATAGCACGGTCACGAGGCTCGTACATATGAGGATCAGGTATGGCAGAGAGCGCTTCGGTGCGGTCGAAGTTGTTGCCGATGAAGGAGAGAAAACCTGCAAAAACAGGTTAGCGCTCCAACACTCAAGTCAGTGTTTATACTTCATAGAAAAGTGTGAGAAAATGTGTGAAAAAGTCATCGTACCTGGGGCGTGGCTTGACGCCATGCTTTTATAGCTGAGTTCCGTGTAATTGATCCCGTGGAATCTGACGAAGGATCCGGGAGTTCGTTTGAGATCGATCTATCGGTCAGGGTAGTGGTGTGATACAACCAATCACAATTTGTCACTCGGTGTTAGTTTAAACACATTTGTTGTGAAAGTGACTCAAAATTGAAGATTTGGAGTGCCAAAATTGATGTTTGCTAGAAGACCAAAATCGGTGCCCGATTTGTAAAGTTTGGGGCCCGATTTTGACTGTCTTTTGGAGACTTCTGGTTCGTAATTTTTCAGGGCCCGAATGGTCAAGATCGGCGCCCGATTTTGCGTGAGAGCAGAAAAAACAAAAACGTATTTTTGGGCCAGATTTGATCCAATTTTATGAGGGTTACTTTTACTATAAATATAGACAATGTATCAGTGTAAACCTTGAGATAGAGGGAGCCGAAACAAGGGTTTTTAAATCAAACTAGGGTTTGTATAGAGTTTGCTCTTGACAACAAACACTAAGGTTGGGTTGATTCACCTTGAGAAACACTATTAGGATTGAGTCTCTTGGTCACGGGATAAGATTGGGCTTTGTGTAGAATTAGGCAGGAGACTTATTCTTGTAAACGATTGATATCTCATTTGTAAAGTTTTTCATCATTATAGTGAAACGGAGGGCTGCTCTTTACCCCAACCTAGGTTAATTTGGACCGAAATAGGTAAATAAATTCTTTTGTGTTCTCTCTTTCTTTTCACTCGTTGTTTTCTACTTTTGTTTGTGATTATAACTTACATACACTTTGTTTAAGTTGCTTAACTATCCCTTGCTCCACACATCAAGTTTATTTATTGGTGTGTTTTTCATCGAATTCACAACACACATTTTATAAGGTCATCGTGATCTTAGCTCAATATCTAGGGATAGTGCATAATATATGCATAGTACAAAAAACACTTATTAACTCAAGGGTTTTAAGTGGGTACATATCCACCTGATTTAAAAACATGGATGGAGGGGAGGATTTTAGCTTCAATAGATATTAAATGGTTTAAGCCCATTTAAAATCTATTTTACATTAAAATTAAAATAAAAATAAAACAAACAACAAATCATATCAACATTAGAACCCCAAATTCATTAGAACCCCAAATATGAAATGTTCACTCAGATCTCACCAAACTTTCTCTGCTACACACGTGAAACCCAAAAATTCATCAAACTTCATCATACCTTCATGTTCATCGACCTTCACCCTTACCAACATTTCAATTAGTTTACTCAATCAGGTTACTGCGATTCACGGATCTGAAGCTCTCACTCTTGTTCTCGTCATCGTTGATTGAAACATATTGGTCCTTCGATCAAGTTACTCTGATTCACGCATCTAAAGCCTATTCTCGCTCACAAAAAAGCATTCTCACGCAGGTTAATCAGATCCATGCTATTCAATTTGGTTTAGTTTTTTATTTTAGTTGTGATTTTTGCTATAATTTTTTAAAATTTCAGGTTGTTCAAAAGAGTGAGTTGCTGATTCCGTTTTCACAGTTGTTGTTCTCGCTGATTTCCTTCATTACATTCAGGTTATGCTCACTCATTGAATTGATTTTTTATTTCATTTGTGATTTTTGCTATAGTTTTGATTTGATAATTTTGAATAGATTGTTGATTTTTATTCCTATTTTTATTTCATTTTTGTTCTAATTTTATTTGTAATTTTTGCTATAATTGTGTATTAATCTTTTACCAAATTTATGAAGGAAAGAGATAAATTTAATTGGTTGTTGATGTAAGCGTTAACCCATTTTTCCCCTTTTAATTTGTTGTTAAATAATTAGGGTTTTTGGATGCTTAATTGAAGCTTCAGTTGGATGCGAAATCGGTTTTGGAGTTTGCGGTGTCGAGGGAGATTAAATGGTTGAGATTCCTGATCAATTGAAGGCTTTGGAATGGGCAGTTTCTGATTTGGGTGAGTAGTTTCCGGTCAGAGGGAATGAAGTCCCTTCGCCACTGAACATTGATAGTTTCATCATGGATGTCTTTCAATTGCATGTACGGTACTTTATCTTTTGATGTCAACTGATGATGATAGTGTAAAGTAGTAGGTTTCTAATTTTTGTTAGATTTTGAAGGTTAGTAGGAGAAAAATTAAAATAAATGCTACTTGATATGATGTGCATAGTAGTAGGTTTCTAATTATCTTTTGAAGCTTTGAACCCTTGCAACTAACATAACCACAAACGTTCTAACATTTGTCTATCAAAAAAGTTAAATTAAATGCTAGTTGATATGATGTGTTAATTCAAATTATTATCTTTGATTCTAATCTTAATAATAAATATATGGATTTGATTTTAACATATATAATTCATAAAGGTTTTAACAAATGGTCAACGACGTCAACCACATCGCAACTGCAATTGCGCCACATTAGCAGTATTTGACAACAATTTTTTACAATATCAACAATGTTTACGCGACCTTGCTTTAAAACCTTGATCATGGCAGTCGAATTCTCATGGCTCACACCTTTGCTGTTTTCTTTTAGATGGAGCTCTTAGTTCAAGCTCGGCTGACTCGTGAATTTGCAGCCCTGTCTCCATCTTTAGCAAGTTATTTCAGAAGGATTTTGGAAACAGCACCACGCCTGCTTTAAGAGCTAATGAAGGTGACTGACTAAATTTTTTTTCTTCTGCTATTTGATAGACTAGATATGATGTTTCATGCTTTCATTATCATGTTATTTGTGTGCACAATATTTAGTAAACTGTTATAACAAAAAAGGGCAGTTGAATGCATTAAAGATCCCGCATACGCACTGACGCTTCCTTTTCTTTTTTCTTTCATTTGTTCATAATATTTGGTTCATGAATTCCTAAGCATAAAAAGCCTAATTTCAAATCTGCCCAACCATGTAACTGATTCAGATTATATATGAATAGACTCTTTTGAAGGTGATGAACGATGCGTGGGAGTGGAACATGCTTGCTTAAATTTGGTGACATGTTTTTTTTTATTAAATTTGTTTGAAAATTTTTGCCATTTAGATTTTTTATACAGTGTATCTTGGTTTAATGAAGAATTAATTTAGATGTAGTTTCTTGGATTAAAGCACGTTTTAGAGGTACAATTTGGGCTATCTTTGCAGAATTGAAGCCGGGGAATTTGCAGTAGTTTAAAGACAATTTCTCATTCCATTTCTGACAAGAGTTTCCTCACACACATTGTAATTTCAAGGTAAATCCTCTAATCTCAGGTTCCTATTTTGTTCTTGAAGATGTAATGAAGTAATTGGATCTTGTTGATCCTTTTTGTTTATGAAAATGGTGATTTAATGATATTGGATTGCAAACATGTTTTTATTCTACAATTCCTGTCTCCTCTCCTTTCCTAGAACATAGTGAATACCTTCACTCTCTGCTCTTCAACTATGTTAGTCCAAGTAAGCACTTTAATATAGTCTTTGTGGATGTAGGTTTGTTCAGTCAGTAGTTATGGATCGTAGTTGGATGAGTGCTAACCGTGTTAGTGAAGAGTATAAGAAAGGAGTGAACGAGTTTATTCAATTTGCTTTTGAAAAACTTCCTGAGAATAATGGAAGGTTTTATTGTCCTTGTGTTAAATGTTTTAACAGGTGTTACCGACTCATGGGATATGGTGTGCAACTAAATATTACAACCATTTGTGTTTCTTATGTTTTTTTAAAGTTAATTTGATATTCTAATATGTTATCTTAATTTTTTTTTTCCAGATTTTTGTAGACAAAAATCCGTTTATTGATGATGAAATGACAAATGTTCAAGAACGCTGTGCAAGTTTGATTTTGGAAAGACTTTAATGTAATTTAATTATGTCAATAACTATGCTTTGAAACAATGTTTACCTTTTGTTTAGTTTTATGATATTGTAACTTTGGATTTGTTTGATAATGTAACAATGACAGGTTTGATATGAAATTTGATCATATGATATTTCATATTAGTGGCTATGTTCATGAAATTTTTGATTATTATATTATATTCAGTACTATAATCGTGTATAAAAAAATAAATATAGAGAGATTTTAAATGGGGTGAACCGATTTAAATTAATAGATTTTGATTCTTGTTAACCTTTTTTAAATGGTATCAACCGATTTAAATTAAAGGATTTTAAATGGGGTGAACCGATTTAAATTAAACTATTTTAAATCGGGTAAAGGGTGGAGACTTAAAATCAAAGACAGTTTTTTAAATCGGCCACCTATAAATCGGATCATGAACCGATTTAAAAAGTCATTTTCACCCCATTTAAAAAGTGTTTTCTGTACTAGTGGCAAGATCCGGAGTTCAAACCACAACAAAAAAAATAATAATAACACACTTTATAAAAGGAAGTTCAAACCCTTCCGAACAAAACTCACGAGGAAACTGCAGAGCATATTAATCACTGGCTTCTGATTATATATGTTGCAAACCTCATTAATATTATAGCATATTGCCAATTTTAGTTCTTCACAGGTTTGCGGTCACGGCGGCAACAATCACAACTCAAATTATGGTTACAAACTATTTTTTAAAATCCTACAAAAGAGAAATTAAAAGAAGAATAAGAAGAGAGACACTGATTTTATTTACCTCCTTCAACTTAATATAATAATAGAACGGATGAGAAGCACGTTATGCTTGATTAATACCTGCATTATAGAAAAGAATGCAAAAAGAATTTGCTTTTCAATTTCAACGTAGGTATATATGATGAATCAGGACTAGTAATAAACAAACACACCATATTTAAAAAAGCTATTCATCAAAAGAAAATTAAAAATTAAAAATTCTCTAGTGATACCTCTTCATCTTGAAAATCTTGAAAGTTTTGAACATGAATATCTTCATATTCATTATACCCAAAACTATGTGTAGGAGACATTAGCGCCATATTCCTCAACAACTCTGGCATGTCCATCAATCCTTCATCTTCCTCTTCCATACAAAGGCTACTCTGCTCCTCTGTGATAGAAGCGGGCATAGTCGTGTCAATGTCATTAGTCATTGAAATCTTGTCTGGTCTGAAAGCCTCAGCGGCCTGTGCAGCCGCCTTTTGTATATCTTTTGCCTGAGTGGTGGCAGGTATAGGGAGCCGCATCGCGGAGTCTGCAAAGTTGAGACAGGCATTGCGGCCCCTCAATGCCATTACAGCAACATCTTGTGCCCGGGCTGCCATCTCGGCCGTTGGAAAAGTCCCTAGCCAAATCTTAGTCTTCTTGTTTGGCTCCCTCATTTCACACACCCATTTATCTAAGTTCCTCTTCCTCACACCCCTATATACCGGATCGCGAGTCTCCTTGAACTTCTTCCTCCCTGCACGCTTCTTTGGAGTAGCCGCAGCTAACCTCACCTCCTCATTGGATATTGACATCTGTTGGAGTAAGCCCTAATAGCCAATCTATATTGATTGGGTTTGGATTTGTATCATGATATTGATATAAATATATATTGTGAATATATAAATAATAAGGCATTTCTTTATTGATTTTGTTTTGTT
>Ga0228711_1008152_pt1 | contig 14839 bp, 6 predicted proteins | sample MedpolnodulmetaG_2_FD_177996 | JGI IMG/M metagenome (GOLD analysis project Ga0228711, IMG submission 177996) | Root nodule microbial communities from Medicago polymorpha collected in Santa Monica, California, United States - brown nodules | ecosystem: Host-associated > Plants > Roots > Nodule...
GTGATTCAAAAAAAAAAAAAAAACTTAGGCAACAAGTATTGATTCTCTTTTTTTGACAGAGAAGTATTCAGTTTCTTAAATCTAAGTTTCTTATATTTGAATTGTTGTTTTTATTGAAGTTAAATAAAATATTTAGTTTATAATAAAATAACCAATAATAATTGTTATTTTTATAAGAAGTAATTATATTAGTTTAACTAATTTATGTTTCGGTCCAAATGAACAATAACAAAATGTAGTACCTAACACTCCCACCGTCCTAAATTATAAGTCGTTTTAGGTATTTCACCCAAATTAACAAATATCGTATTTAGTTAAAAGATTGGGTACATACACTGGTATTAAGGTTGCTATCACATGAACATGAGTATAAGTTGATGGATAAATTATTTTTCAAACTATAGATATGGAGACAAATATTATATCCCTCTACCGATTGTCAATCCTATGCCGCGTGACAATATGTGTTACTACCTTTTTCCAAATATATATGGAGACGTCAATAAAGTTTTACGATATTTGTAGATTTGTGTGAGCTTACACGAAAAACGTGATTTTGAGGTACGAAAGTATAACAAGGATACTAAAATAACAACTTAAATTTGAATTGCAACATTTTAACTGATACCCTAATCAATTTTTTTTTTTGAAGAAGTACTCTAATCAATTTGGATACTAAAGTATAAGGAGTTTTTAAATGGGTCAATAATATAACACAATTATATATGTATATTCTATTGTCCATGTCTCTTGTAGACTACAATGTCTCTAACTGAGTTGAAATCAGTGGAACAATTGATTGAAGCAACAAGAAGAGGTGAGTGTCAGAGCTTAGTGTTTAGTTCAAGGAAAAGTGTTTTATATTATGTTGGTTGGTAGTATTTGATAAGAGGGTATCACTGTTTGTGAAGTTCTAAGAAGTAGGGGTGGACAACGGTCGGGTTCGGTCGAAAATCGATCCAAAAACCCCAAACCGAAGGACAACCGCGGGTGGCAGAATGGAATCCATTTTCGTCCGTTAGAGAGCTCGGTTATGGCGGTTGTCGGGTTGGGCGAAACACGGTTTGTGCGGGTGGGTTGATACGGGTAACCATTAACTCAATTTTAAGCAAGCCAAATTTCAAAGCTTTGCATACAAAAATTCAGAAATTCTCCACAAAAAAACGTATACACCAAACAAAAATGAAGAAGATTTTCAAACTTCTGAAAGATCTACTGGCGGCAAAAGCTTGTGCTCTTCTTCTTAAATAAAATTTGAAAGTGGAAGTGTAGATCTAAGAACCTTGAACATATTATGATTGTGCTGCACTTTGTGTTTGGAGAAGAAATAAATCTGGAAAACTGGAAGTGTGATAGTTGTTATGATGAGTTTTGAGCAATAAAAATTGTGAATAAAGAAGTAAGGGATGAACTATGGAGAAGAAGAAAAACGAGGAAGGAATTTTGAAGAGAGAAGGGTAGTCTGAAATTCAAAGTAGAAGTGTGAAAGGGATGGGAAGAGAGTTGTTGGGAAATGGTACTGCGAAAAGAAAGAAGTAAAGAGAAAAAGGAGTTTTAGCATGTGAATAATTTGACATTTTTTCTTAGGATGGGACCCTACACATAGAAGAAGAAGTAATGGTTTATCTCTATTATAGACTAGACAATATTAGTCGGTTAAATATGGGTTACCGTGGGTGTATTTTACCCACCCGCAACCGACTGAATTTACCCATTCATGACCGTTTTTTGCAATCCGTATAATCCGTGTGACCCGCCCAATCCAACCTGCTTGCCTGCGGACTATTCAGAACTGACGGTTTGGGCGGTTTTACAAAATCTTGTCCAGCCCTACTAAGAAGGGTGTGTGTTGGTAGAATGAAATAAAGAAAATATAAAGTTGTATATGAGAAGGGTGTGTAAGGTTATTTACTAAGGTTGTGTTTGGATCCAGAGAAAGATAATGGAAAGAATGAAGAAGGAAATAAAGTTTGTGGAAAGATTGTCTTTTCATAGTTTGGAAGCACTTCAAAAAGCAGAGGAAAGAAAGTTCAAGGAGGGACCCACGCTCAAAACCTTTCCTCCCTGCTTTGGACGGAAACATTGAAGAAACACTAACTTTTTGGGAAAATGTCAAAAATACCCTTGTTGTGTTATTAATATCACTGTGTTAAACCAATCAATGGTCTTATAAGCTATGCTTTTGAATCATGCTCCAAATTTTTTTGCTCTTGACATGATGTTTTGAACAAAAAGGACATTAACAAAAAATTTAACAAATGTTATGTAAATTAAAAATTATTAATAAAATCACCATTTTGCAAATATACATATCTTTCTTTCCTCTCACAATCTATTCAATGTCTTTTATACCAAACAACTAAACAAATCATCTCACTTTCTTCTACCTTTCTTTCCTTGTACTATCTATCATTACTCTTTCTTTCCTTTAACTTTCTTCTCCAAACCAAACATAGCCTAAGAGTCTAATATCAATAAAAATTCCTTTGACCAACGTGTTAGTCTTTTATTTACTATTTAATTCTCAGTGTTTTGTTAAACAGAATATTTCTAGAGTGGAAGTTGCCAAGTTGGACAACAAGGACGGAGTGAGAATGCAGATTTGCCCTTTTAAACAGAATAAGGAGCAATTATATTATATGATCTGAAGTTCATCCTGAAAGTTCATAGTTGGAACTTGGAAGAAATAAGCATACCAATTAAATCAATGTGAGCATAAAATTGCTATAGAATGAATACATTTAGCAGAATAGTTATTTGTGGACTTCCACTTTCTTAAACTACATAACTTTCAATAACTGATAGCTGTAACTAATTAATTGAAAGTGTGAACCAGGTGTTAGATCTACTCTAGCATGCCTTTTTAATTAGAGGATCAAGGTTTTTAGAGTCAGCCGAATTGAGGCTTAATTGAATCTAGCAAGGATTACTAAATTGTCACTAATTGAAGGCTTAATTGACAAGCTCTTCCTTACTTGCCAGCGTAAGTACTACAGCATGAGGAGCACTAAACTATCACTAATTAACTTTCAAATGGTATAAATTCCTAAGAAGAAGCATTACTGCAGCATAAGCACTATATGTTTATACAGATGGTAGTGGAGGTTATTCTATCAAAGACTATTCATCACATATTAGATGTGATACTGATCTGAATTTAATGTAGCATCACTCTTCGAGGATGTAATTTTACCTTGTAAAAAAAAAAACCTATCAATCAAATTAGAGATAAAGTCACTCCTAAACATTTGAGTGGTTGAGCATTTCATTGATAGAATTTTGGACTTAATCCAGGACCAAATGAGAAATTTTACCATATCTAAAAATGAACTAATGGCTAATCTTGATTACCAAACACCTCATCGTTGTCAACTATTAAATGATCAGACCATAACTTCAATTAGCTGACTCAGTGTTCCAACAAAAACCCTCCATCGTCAAAATGTCATTTGGGTTTAGCTCAATTTTTATCTAGAGTAATGTTAGGTTTATCTTTCATTCATGAATTCTGCTCTTTACTTAAAAGTTTTTGCTCATTCTCAAGTGAAATGACCAAAATGCGCATACGTGACTTAACTTGCACGAGTGTAAATTGCAGAATTCAAATTAATAAGCAATTTAAATCTAAAAGGAATATATTCAAATTTTAATAAACAAATGTATTCAAGTCATTACATTAGAAAGGAATGTATAAAAATATCACACTTTATTACGAGGCATTACATTTAATTATCTCCTTCTTCGCTTAACTCAATTTGGTTGTTTTCGACGGTCCCTGGGGCACCTGTTTTTGGTTGAGGGCCGAAATAACATGTCCTTCCGCTCCTCCTCAGCCTTGACTGGTTGTACACCGGCACCTTCGAATTGTTTTTTTTTACGAAACCGTCACATTCGATTATGTGTCATATCACAAGCGACTTTGCTTTCTTCTTATTATTCTCATTTTTCAACTGAACCTCACCTTGATTCTGAGACATATCGGAGAAGGAAGAGGAGGAGAGAGTGAGAAGGAGAGAATGAGAGAAATTCTGAAGGTTGGGAGAATATTTATAGGGGAAATGCAAGTCTAGGTTTTATCTAACCATTATGGTTGGTCAAAAACGTAGTAAACCATCTGACCACCGTCCAAACAACATGACAAATGTGGTTTTGAACTAACGTGAGTTAACTTACGCAAAGATTTTGAACTAGCGTGACTTAACTCACGCTGCGTGTTGTTATAAGCCCATGCAGAACCTCATTTCCTCATTTCCAATCTCAAATCTCTCTCAAATTACCCAACTCCAAAATTCCTTCAACTTCAAATCAAACAACACTCCAATAACAAAAACAAGTAATTTTTCACTTAAATTATGTTGGTATGATAGATTTTTTCACTTAAACTAGAATTCTTTAGGTTTAGTGTTTTGTTAAAATTTTGATTTTTTTTTTTGCAAGAAATGATACAATGTTACATGTAAATGATTTATAGTGCTTAATTGTTATGACGTTTAGATGTTTGCATGTTTATGTTATATTTTTTACACTTGGATTAAATTTTTTTAGTTTTAGGTTTAGTTTAAATTTTGATATTTTTGCCAATAAATCAGACAATGTTACATGTAAATCACTTATATTGCTTAATTGTTTAGATGTTTGCATGTTTATGTTGTAGTTATCATTTTTAGGATTTATGTATAATTTGCACTCCTAGCGTTTGATGAAATGTTTGAATGAGTTTTTCATTGATTATTTTTAATTTCTTATTGTGTAGATTTGAAACAATGGTCGGGTGGATCGACGTTCATACGCAATTCAACGGCGGAGAACCTCAGAGGTTGAAGGTTCGGTGTCTTGGTGTAACGTTAAGAGGTCTAAAGGATGAACTAAAGGAATTCAACCAAGGAGTCAAGCCCAGAGACACAAGGAGGGTGGAATACGTTCGATATAAACGTCCAATGCTCGACGAGGGAGAATATCATTTAGTTGGGTGGAATTAACGAACGACGAAAACGCGACGAGTATGTTTTGGGAGCACAGCATGTTCCAGTGGATTGATATGCGGGTAACGTTTCTGAGATCAACTGAAGATATTATCAAGAGTCTGATTCCGCCAGAAGATCGTGATTAGGTAGGGATTGTGATTAAGTAGGGAAATGCAGCTTGCAACTACAACAATTGTCTTCCTTTGAATGGGGTAATTCAAACTTGTTAAAAGGCAGTTCCCAAGCATTCACCCGACATTTCTATTGTTCCTTTCAAAAGATTAAATTCTTGTTAGGCTGGTTTAAATGAAGGTATTGAAGTGTAAAGGAATGCACCTCATTCTTTTGACACTTGAATACCATTATTTAAACCAAGCCTAACAAGAATTTAATGTTTTGAATGGAACAATAGAAATGTCGGTGAATGCTTGAGAGTTGTTGTTTAGCAAGTTTGCATTTACCCTATTCAGAGGTAAGACAATTATTGTAGTTGGAAGATGCATTTCCGAATATAATGTAATGTAATGATAGGTCATATTTAGGAACTTTATGTAATGTAATGTAACTTTTAAGTTATGATATCGAATTCCTTCATATCAGACGAGTTTCAAGAATACATGTTGTTTTGAATGGAACAATAATTTATTTATTCACTTGTCGTATTTATTTATTCGGAACCTATGGTACCATTAGTCTGCAAAAAAAAAAAAAAAACTGCACACCATTTTAGCCTGAGTTAACTCACGTTGCCCCATGCATGCAACGTGAGTTAACTCACGCTAGTGTTAAACCCAGCGTGAGTTAATCACGCCAGTTTGGTCGGTGGTCACACCTCAAGAACACGTTTTTTGGGCTTTGGTCAGTTATTCAACCTTGATTTTATTGATTTTTTACACTTTTTTTTTTACAGTTTTTTGACTACATTTAGTGCATATGAAACCTATGCAACCATTCCCCTATAAATACCCCTTTAAACCTTCACCATTTTCTCACATTTTCTCCTTCTTCTCCTCACTCTTTCACCTTTATAGTTTTTGTTTTTTTTAGCTTTTTTGGGGCCAATTTAGGGGTAAAAAAGGGTCAAGGGAGAGAGAAAATAGACCAATCGACTTGGGGACCAAGAGGTCAACCTGTGGGGTAAAAGTAAATCTGCTTCTTTTTACCCCAATAACTTTTTACCGTGGGTAAAAAGACTCTTTCTTGGGGTATAAAAATAACCAGATTTAGATTTACCCCAAGATGATTGGTCTCTTTTACCACCAACCTTGATCCTTTGTTACCCCAAAGTTGGTCTATTTTTACCTCAAATAAGCATATTTACTTTATTCCAATAAAATGTATCAAATTATGTAATTGTATCAAAGTATTAATAAAATCAGGTTTTATTATGTAATTGTTGAGAATTTTATATTGCCATTTATATTATTTATAATACTATTTAAATAAATTCGAAAAAAAGTTGCATATTATGAAACGTGAGTTAACTCATGCTGCTGTATTTGTAAATTAACACTAGCGTGAGCTAACTCACGTAGCGTGTTTTAACTCACGTAAAATAATACACTGGCATATGTTAAGTCACGTAAGGGCATTTTGGTCATTTCACTTGGGAATGAGCAAAAACTTTTCCGTAAAGAGCAGAATTCTTCATTCATACTTGACAGAAAATTACCCATCCAAACACTAATTTCAAGATATAAGAAGCCCCGAAGTCCCTAAAGTCCAAACATCACCTTTCAAAATAGATGGCTTAAAAATAAAAAATAAAAACTTTCAAAATAGATACGTGTCTTTACTTTAGTGTGCAACAAGAGGCACATAGTTGGATGGAGATCAAAATATTATAGAATTTCAATTGGATCTAATCCAACCCTATGAATATCAGGATTGCTTCTTATGTCTCAAATCTCAATAGACAGTGTCACACATAAGGGGTGCATCATTCTAATAGCCTAAAGTAAACAAAAGTAGTAGAAGAAGAATAAACAAGGAAACATCAAAATAATAACACGACTAATTCTGAAACAACGTCAGACATTTCATAATTCATCCTTCTCATGCTTCTTTCTTAAATATTACAATTTACAAGCTATCTTCCACAAACCATCCTAGTCTTTGGATTGATAATACACAAAGAAGGATCCATTTCATATTTCCCAACAGTAACTCACTTTTCCCACTCCAAGTCTAAAATTTGTGAGTTCATCTTTGGTTGAAAGCTGACTGTCCCACTGGACTGCTGATTAGTTAGACGATCCCAACCCATAATGTGTGGCAACGCAAACTGTATCAAAAAACAAATTGACTAACTCTTAACAACGAGCAAAAATATATTAAAAGCACAAGTATGATTGGGTCCAGAATCAGATAAAATAGGGGGTGGGGGCAAATAACTTAATTCAAGCTCAAAAACCAGCGAAGTTAAAAACCAGGGAATTTCAAAAATTGCAGTTAACCAGGTTGCACATTTTCAAAACAAGTTGTCAATAACAACAATAATAGCCAGAAATTTCATATACATAACCATTGAGATATTGTTGGACTAATTAAACTCACATTCTACAAAATGTAATTGAAAGTGTAATTATATCAACTTTGACACTTGATGTCTGCAGATCCTAATTGTGCTTGGATGGGGGTTATGATTGAATCATATATCAGACAAATGCATTATGGTCAATGTTTTCATCAGTTCAGTGACATGTCTAGTTTTCAAGACTTTGATTTTCAATTCTGCCCATCTTTAGTAATTTACTAAATTATGCATGAACCAAAATTGTAAGTGCGAGTTAATCATAGTAAACAAAACAAAGAAACATAGAATTAACTATATTCCAATCATTACCTGACAACAAAACAATAGTCGGCCAACTTGACCAGACATGGCATACCAGTTCCGGAATGCTAATAAAATGTAAAGTGAAATATACTGTGCACTAAGAAAACAGCTTAAAAATGTTGAATCAAGTTTGGTGGCATTTTTGTAATGTGTAATGTATCAACCAAGGTTGCATGACAAGTCCTGTGTTGCTAAATGGTACACTAGGCACTTAAAATGAAAAGATAATTATTTCCTCCCTACCAATGCTAGAAAGAACAATGATAATAAAAGAAAATAGATAGCCACTTCATTGTTATTTAAGACATGAAAAGCAGAAACTAGGACCATATAACTTGTGAAAGGTGTAACGTAATGACATAATGGGATTCTATGAGAAACTAAGCAGAATAGAGGCATACACTGCAAGCTGTCTTCATCACAGCAAACTCAGCAGTTGTAACAGGAACACTAAAATTGTCTTTGGTATTTAACACGGAGTTAACAACAGCTGTCAAAGAGGGAGACAAAATCATAAGGAATATAGTATTATATTGTGCACTGCAACCCAAATACCCAATGTATTAAAAGGTGAACAAACTAACAAAACAAGCCTTACACAGAGAGAAAAAGTAGCCATTGCTATGAGGCTTAATTGACAAACTCTTCCTTACTTGACCAGCATTACTGCAGCATAAGAATTACTGAACTGTCACTAATTAACTTTCAAATGGTATAAATTCAACAAACAAAAAAACTAATGGATATGTTAATGCTACATGTGATTCTAATCAATCCTATATAGATCTCTCATGAGATAGTTAATTGGCCATCAATTACTAACCCAGGAGAATCGTGAAATATACCTTGATTTCATTGAGGGGTCATGAAAGAATTCACATGAATCTTGGGGACCAATGGCTATCAAAGAACCGACTTCAGTAGCTGATAGGGCAAATCTCTACAAAAATTAATTGCTATCAGAGAAAGAGAGAGAATTGAATATCAAAGATTTTATGTCTCGTATTTTGTTTCCTCCTACAAGTATTAAGTAGAACTTCCGAAACAATATATTAGGCCAAGTTGACAATATGTTATTCTCTATTACAAAATAAGAAAGGAAAATAAAAGTTGACCGAACTACGTCTTACACAATAGATGTAAACACAATTGACCGAACTTCATGATCAATCTTCGTGTTCTTGTACAATGTACATTTATTTATTTGTTTACTTTAGAGTCAGATTTGCTATTCTAACAAGATGATAACAAAGAAGAAAGAATAAAAGGAAAAGGAAATTACTTGTCTCTTCTCCCAGTCATATTTGCGCTCCCCAATAGCAGGCATGAAACTCATCATTATGGAACCGCGACGATCAACCACAAGAGCCCCAGACTATAACAAATGGAATTGATAAACATGAAGTTCAGATTAGTTAGACCATGTTTGGATAAACAAATTATCAGTTATCACATAAGAGCTTAAGAATAAGCTATTTCAATAACACAACAAGACAAAATAAGGTCAAATTATTTTCGTATAATCTATAAACTGTTTTCATAAGCTATCCTGGAGAGTTTGTGAAAATAAGCAGAAAACGGCTTATGAACATATGATAAGTTGTTTTAGTAAGTTCTAACAATCAGTTTCACAAGCGCTCATGTTATGTTAGTTGATAAACTCAAATAAAACAAACCAAACGAACCCTTAATAACGCGGTAAAAATGAATGTAATTAATGAATTATGGATTAGGAAAAAGAAAGTTACATCCAACTTAGTAAAAGTAGGAAGACAAGGACTGAGTGAGAATGCAGCTTTGCCCTTGTAAACAGAATAAGGAGCAAATATACGATCTGAAGTATATCCTGAAAGTGAAGCATATAATATAATTTATATCAATCAATCAATGTAACCATACAAATGCAGCATAATTAATAAAAAAGAATGAATTAATGAATACCTTTAGCAGAATAGTTGTTATTTGTGGCAGTAGAGAAATCCCTAGCGGAAAGAACTTCCAATAGATGATTCCTGTTTCATAATAATAATAATAATAATAGTAATTAATTTTATGCTTAAACCAGAGAAATTTGTGAGAATGAAAGAGATTGAAGGAGCACCTGGAAGATGAAGGAAGCATGCGAGAGAACTTCAACATTTTTGAAACGGTTTTCTCTTTTCTCTCACTCTCTCGCTATGAATGAATGAAAAAATTGGTGTTTATCAGTGTTCAATTCAAAATGCTCAGGCGTCGTTTTATTAAACGACATGTCGTTTACTGTGAAACGACCAAACCATGATAGGCTGGCCCACTTCCGGCCCAAGCCTCGGCAATTTTTTAGTTTAGCCCAACTTATATCAATGGAATTTTTTAGTTTTACGTATTTTGTAGAGATCAACTTTCACCATAAAATAAAATTTTGAGTGAAACTTAAATATTAAGGATTGAGTGTTATTGTGTGAGATTATAGGGTTGAGAAACACATTCTAAACACTTTGAATAATGAAATTACATTGGAGGAAAGATCAAACTTTGTCTCATTGTTTTATTGAGTGATCTAGCTTTGGGTTGAGAGAAAGAGAGAGTAAAAATCAGAGTTTGCTCTTGTTGAGCTCTTTAAGATAATTTTTTGTAACTCTTTTATATCTCTTGCAAAGATTTGTTGGTAGTGGATTGGAGAGTTGCTATCTCCACTATATGTAGGTCAATCTTTGTTGATTAGGGTAAATAATATTGACGTGATAGTTTCTATACTTTCTTTATCTTGTTCCTTAGATTGAATGTTTCACAGTGCATTACACTTAGAGATTTCTTCTTGGGTGTTATATAGTTGTTGCTTGGGATGTTTAGTTTCGATAGTCGTTGTTATTTGTTCCATATTCTTGTTGAAACCATCAACAAGTGGCAGGGGTATGTGGGAAGGGAACAAATCATTCAAGTGAGGCTCGTGGGTAATAAATGGGATATTGAGAAATTTTTTCAACAATAACAATTTTAGATTGTGGAAATCGAATCAATTTAATTCAACATAAATGTGCAGATGATTTGAATGGTGAAGCTTTAACGCCTAAGACTCTAACCAAATCAGAGAAGACTAAGATGATAATTAAAACAAGTAGTTTCGTTATCTTGTGCTCAAAAATTAATTATTGAGGGAAGTCATGGGGGAAAGGATTGCAACGAAGATGTGGACCAAGCTAAAATCATTGTATATGACTAAGTCGTTGGTTATGTCTGAAACAACAACTAAATTCATTCAAGATGGCAATGTTAAAATTCAAGGTGGACCCGATGAGGAAATTAAAAAACAACATTGACGATTTGCAAAGTATTGAAGCGGAGCTTGATGATTAGTTCTTTTAAGCATATTAAGGATGCACTTCTTTATAAAAGTAGAGGCATTATCACCTTAGAGGAGGTCCAATTGGCAATTAGGACGAAAGAGCTAACCATTCTTATTGACACAAAGGTGGAAGATAGTGGTGAATACTTAAGGGTCCGTTTGATGGTTAGGATATGATAAAGGCAGAATATGATATAAAGCTGGATAGAGATAGGATATGATAAGGACATGATAAGCATTAATCTTATCATGTGTTTGATGCGCACATGATAACAAACAAGATATCGTTATAATTAAATGAAAAAATTGCTCTCATAATTATTATTATTTTTTGACCAAAAAATGGCAGAATATCAAGATAACAAATAAGGAATGATCTTCTAATCTCATCAGGATAATTTCTAACCCAGCTTATACTTAGGATAGAAATTACAAAGGAAAGTCAGGATATGATAGGAAAATGGTTTATTTTATCCTATCCATTTGGTGCATCAAACATAAGATTTAAGCAGGATATGATTAATGTATCATATCTTGTCTCCCTATCCTGACCATCAAACAGACCCTAAGTATCTCAAGACGAAGGGTATGAGCAGAAGAAACAAGGAAAGATCAAAATCAATAGGGAATAACAAATCTAAGTTTAAGTACTTCAATTGTCACAAGGTTGGTCACTTGAAGAGGGATAAACGATTGCGTGCAAGTTGTTGTTGATTCAGATGATAGTTACATAGATGCATGTTTAGTAATGGTGACAAGTTGAAAAAATGAAAAGGGTTGGGTAGGGACTTTGGATGATATTCTCACTTATGTTTAAAGAACGAATACTCTAAAAGAAGGTTGAGTCTTTCGCATTGAAAATGATAAAGCTTTTAAGGTCTAAGGTGTGGGTTTCGTTTCTATTAAGATGCGAGGTGTATGTTACATCACATATGTTCCTTCTATGAGTGAGATCATGAATATATCATGTGTTGGTATCAATAGTGTCAAGTAGTGGATTTATCTAAGGGTTAGTTGGTTGTGGGGTTCTGCTCCTAGCCTTTCTCATGTTTGGTTGGAGGTGATGTTTTTCCATTTCTAAATAGAGGAATGATATGTGAACATATCATTTATACAACCAACAACTTATTTGATATTTTTTAATATTTTTTACTGTTTTGATTTACGTGCTCCTCGCATGTTACATAGCGTTGCATTAGTTGTCCAATTTTGTATATACAAATAAGGCAACTCTTCTAAATATCTAGATATAAATATATATAGATATGTAAAAGTATATATTTACTAAAATCAATTTTCCATTTCTTGTCTCCTAGTGAAAATAAAACAACATTAACAAAAGTGGTTGCTTTGGCAGTGTACAACTCAACAGGCGTGGAGATAGACAGATCATAGCAGTGAGTGAGTGAGTACTACTCAATCAACTAAGTTCCAACAAGACATAATAACAATAATATGATGCGATACAAAGAGGTTATCATCTCTTCTCTTCTACTTGTAGTTCTAGCTAATAATAATAATAATAATAATATGATAATGATGATGATGAATCTTTCTCACTCAATTAATTAATTACAGGAAAAAGAAGCGAAGAAGGAAGCATTTAGAAAATATCTTGAGTCAAGTGGAGCTGTTGACGCTCTCACCAAAGGTGGTATATATGTTTCTACTTTACTTTTTATTCTTTGTTGGAATCAATTAATCCAAGTATTGTTACTGTTGTTGCAGTTCTTGTTTCTTTATATGAACAAAACGACAAACCTTCTTCTGCTCTTGAGTATGTTCCTTTTCTCCCTTCTTTGATTTGAATTTGAATTTGAATTTGATTTGAGCATTGTAAGATGACGAGGTTGTTGGTTGGTTTGGCAGGTTCATTCAACAGAAACTAAGCTGTCCTTCCATCTCTGAATATGAAAAATTGCAAGCTCAATTCTCTGATCTACAAATCAGATATAATGACCTCCTCGCAGCACACCACAACACCTGCAAAGAGGTAGCTACTTTTTTTCTTCAGCTTTGTGTTTGATCACAAAGAAACTAGAGATTTGAGAGAGATTCAATGTTAGAAATCAATTCGGAAGTGCACTTAACAGGTTACATTGCAGCATGTCATTTAGGATTCAGGATCAGTAGGTGTATTTGTAGTTGAGGTGTAGTCTGTGATACAAACTAATGCGGCATATACCATAACTCTCTTATCTTTTTATTAGTCAAAATTATAGGCCAAAATAACTTTTATACACTTGGATAAGCTAGTTTAGTTCTTAGAATTTGTGGTTAGATCGAACAAAGATCTACCAGGCTCTGATACCATCTTAGAATTCATGGTTTGGCTAACGCAACCCCACAAAACCGGTTTGTGAGGTGAGGACTGCCCCCACTTATAAATACTTGTTTAAGCTATCTCTCATCTAACGCAGGACTCTTTAACATTAGTCTTTAATATTTTGTTCATATTAAATTAATCATGTAATATATTATATGAATGGTGTTGATTTTAGTCCTTGTGACTGGTACTATTTCCAACAATGGTTACAGGATTAAAACAAAAGTAACAAGAACCAAAAGTAAATGTCATGTTTCTACTTTCAAGAATCATAAGTATAACCAAAACAAATTCTTTTGTAAGGACTAAACTAGAAAAGGTTTATATTAGACGGATAAAAAGTTATTAAAGTCAAAATAATATGAAATGGTTATGGGTGTTGTATATGCAACTATACCGCTGCTCATTATGTGCTGGGGTTTTGAAAGCCGTTGTATTTGGATTCACGATCGCAGCAGAAATAAATATGTTCACTCTGTAAACATTGTGATATAAAATGTGGGATCATTGATTAGCGACTAGAATCTGGACTTCAACTGTTGGTTATATTGAGTTACTGTCTTGTGTAGTTAGCAAACTCCGCTATGTTTAAAAAAGATCGTGTATGAACCTTGACATTGTTCTTTATAATTAACTATATATACATACAGAAAGGAATGAGGTTGGGGACTGACTAGTAACAGAAAAAGAGAATAAAAGAAGACATCGCCAATCGTTATCCCTCATTGTGCTTGATAATTGTAATAAGATTATTACATTCAAAGATTATGTGCTTCCATAAAAAAAATCACATAGCTTATCAAATCAACATTTATAGGGATTGGAAAAGTGTATCAGGTTAATTATCATCTGTTTCCATACCTATCTCTGGAATGAACACAAATGGTTCTCCATACTCTTATCTGTCATCTGATGTATTCTTGAAACATGCTGAATATATGGTAAAATTGTCAGCTGACACATGCCATTCATCATGATTTCTCTTAAGTTAGTTACTTTTATTTCTTGCTTGACTGATCGTAAGGTTTATAAAGTCACTAATTCACTGTGTTGTATACTGCTTGACAGTTGGAAGAAATGAAAAGCTCCCATGCCTTAGCAATGGTATCTACTAAAGAAACAACTGATCATGAATCACCAAATAAAGATGATTCTTGAAGGTTGCATTACATTACTGGAGTATCTAACCTGGTTTTCAACTTTTCTGTTGCTTTTTTGTCATTGAGTGGTTATATGTTAATGTTGGTTTGTTCATTGTTTCTTGCCTCTAACTTGTAATCACCTTCCCCCAACCTCACCAAATTTTTCTCTTTCTTTTGCTTGAATTCTGATTTATATCTGTAAAATGGTATTGATTTCTTATCAAGTTATCATTATATCTCAAA
>Ga0228711_1008155_pt1 | contig 14834 bp, 9 predicted proteins | sample MedpolnodulmetaG_2_FD_177996 | JGI IMG/M metagenome (GOLD analysis project Ga0228711, IMG submission 177996) | Root nodule microbial communities from Medicago polymorpha collected in Santa Monica, California, United States - brown nodules | ecosystem: Host-associated > Plants > Roots > Nodule...
TAATCTCTAAGGGTTTTTCTCTCTTTTTCCCTTCCCAAAAATAAAAGTAGAAAGTTCAAAGATTGAAGGTGCAATACCAATCAATGGATTGATACCCAAAAATCACGAGCACAGAAATGGCGACTCCCTACCATATGGACTGTATCATCCGACCCAATATTCAAAAGGGAAGTCACATGTTGCTTTTGGTACTCGAGTCCAACTAGGTAATCACCAATAGGTATGGCAACAGGTTCTATAGTTCCCAAGATTTGTTCAACAATCTCCCCAATAAATATATGCTCAGGCATATCCCTGCCCAATATGAGAAAAGAGGTTATTCAAGTGCATATATTATGCTTAATTGTGTTTTTCATCCTTCATCTACTATGATTGTGCAATTTTAGTCACCATTTTTTATGAGTTTTGCCCCCTTATGTTTTCCCCATGATTTCGTACTCTCCCTCCCAAAATTTACACTGATGTGACATCATTTACTGATGTAACATTCAACTCTTATAACCGTGTGATTTTTATTTAAAATAAGAAAAAATGCCAAAATTTAATTATGATGCATGGAGGAGCAAAAGTGCACCTAAATCTGTTAATTATAACTAAAATTGTCTATGTTTTATTTGTCGTTTGAAGTTTTGAAAAATGAATTAAGAAATATACGTACCGTAAATTTTTTAACAAAAAAAAAAACATTGTTTAACTTCTTATTCTCTTTACTACTGTATCATGCCTCCTTTGATCACATTATTAATTAAATAACCTTTGATGATTATATTATTGTTTAGAGACATAAATCATTCAATGAATTACTCCTTCAGTGGATAAATGTAATGAAAAACAAAAGAAATATAGAAATATACCCTTTGTAATGAAAGCCGGACAAGTCAGCAACTTGGTGAAGAGACACCTTCCATTTATCCAGATTTGAGTTGGCCTTATGTTTATCCATTGCTTCACCATAACTCCTTTTCAACTTTCGTACATCAGAAAGATTCACCTTATAAAATACCGGTAAAACGTAACGACCCGCCTAATCTTTCATGGTATCAAGGATCTTTGAAAGTTCTTGTAAGCAAAAGGAGGAAGAAGCATAATTCTCAGAGAGGACAACAATGGCCATCATGGACTCTTCAATTGCTTTAAGAAGTGATGGTGTGATTTCTTCACCTTTTTGAAGATTCTTTTCATCAATGATTCTTATTCCTCCTTTGTCATCAAGAGCTTTCTTGAGATAGCTGGTGAAACTATAGCGAGTATCCTCACCACGAAAGCTGAGGAAAACATCGTACTTGAATCGATATGTGACTGTGTGGGAAGCCATGATGAGTGAATGAGTGTGGTTTGATGAATATTAGTGTTTAGATTCAAAGGAAAGAACAGTTGTTTGTAGAAAATTGAGCTAGGATGAATTTGAAATGTGGAGTGTGTGTACTGAACTCAAAGGACTTTGGAGTATCTAAAGTCATGAAAGTGGGACTACGTTGTTAGTAGAGGCAATTTCCGGGCAATTTCCCCATATTGATTAAGCAAAATAATTTCAAGGATAGTCCGTACCTATATTAAAGTTGCTGGGACGCGCTTGTCAGTAGGGGAGGAAAAAAGATATTCTCGTAATAATAAGCAATAGACTTTTTTTTTTATTACAATAAACAAATAGGCACAAATCCTCTTCAAATTATAACTTTTGTTAAAAATTACAAGACTTTTAAGAAACTACAAAAACCCCTATAAAATTGTCAAACGTCGGTTAATTTGTCCTTTCCGTCAATTTCAACTGTTAGTTAACATGATATGTCATGCCACGTCACATGGGGTAACAAAAAATCAATTTTACTTTTTAAAAAATCTGGATTTTTTTACGGTTGATAATAATCAAGGAAATTGCTCTCTATAACAAAAAATATTCTTCTCCATATGACATGCATCAACAGTGAATCCTTATTTGTTGGCTCTTACACAATATCTAGTGATTTTTGTGGTAAAAATAGTTTAGTTATACATTTTCAAACATAGAACGAGCGTTATTATTGGTTGGGGATAGTATTTTTTCATTAAATTTATGATATGAATTGAACAAACATATGTAGCTCTGAACTTACTCCTCTCCAACATCTCTTATTGTGTTGGTTAGCTGATTTGCAATTCCTAAGGTCAAGGCAGCATTGTATACCCTCTTGTTGCTTGCGAATGCGTTGAGATGCCCATGACCAGAAAACACATTAAACCAACAGTTCCAGCAACATAGTAGCATTAATAGAGATATAGTTCATCAAAGCTTTTGTATCTTGACTTCTTAAGATCCATTCTCATTCCTTCTATCATATCTTTAAATGGCTGCATCAACAGAAACAAAAGATTCAAATAAGTCTTCTAACACTGAAGGTGAACCTATTTATCTGTCTGTCTATCTATTCAAAGAAAAGTCTTTTTCTAATGGGCATGTGTTGGAATTTCAACCTTTTTTACCAAACTTGCAAGCTTATAATAAGTAACAAAACATATTTGCATGTTCTACAAAACCATGATATATGGGGACAAAAAGAACCTGGGCTGGAAATTCAAAAAATGTTTCACCAAATCTTTCATCACTTACTGCCTTTCAAATTACACATAATCCAAAACTAAACTTCTAGACCTCAAAGGATTAATGTTACATTCTTTATATTTACCACAAAAATCATAAGATACTGGGCAAGGGCCAACAAATAAGGATTCGCCATTGTTGCATGTCATAGAGAGAAAAAAAAAAAATTTGTCATAGGGACTAATTTGCTTAATTATTATCAATTTCATGGGGTACTTGTTTATAACTGTAAAAAGAAATCCGGTTTATATTTTTAAAAAAAAAAATTGGAAAAAAATTTACCCTTGTGATGTGGCATGACACGTTAGACACGTGACAGTGTCACATAGACAGTCAAACGTCGTATCATGTTAACTAACGGTTGAAATTGACGGAGGAGAAAATTAACCAACGTTTGACAATTTCATGAGGATTTTTTAAATTTCTTAAAAGTCGGAAATTTTGACGAAAGTTACAATTTCGGAAGGTTTTTGCCAATTCACTCAATAAACAATAGACTTTGACGGTCACAAATTTATTCTAAGTTGTTTTGATTCGTGGCAAGTTGTAAATAAATTTACAAGTCTGAATATTTTAGAAGGTTGTCCATTTTTTTGCTAAAGGATGTGATAGGTGGCTATCCTTCATTAGTACACCGCCCATTTACATATTGGATACGTCTCCTTCCACCATGAATTATATGGTGAAATTAAGGAGACATAGTACTGAGGTCTTAATAATTTAGAAGGCTATCTATTCGATTGATACACATGATGGCAACATAAAAGACAAAAATATCTCAAAATAAAAATAAAATGGAAGGCAAAAAAAAGGATGGGATAAATAAGAAAGAAAATGAAAAGGGAAGAAATTCAACAAATGCTAAGTTTTAGTGACAATTTTTTGAAAATACGGGTGGTCTTTAAAGGTCTTGTAACTTGCATACTTTATTTCATCTATATTTAGAATAAATTGTATAACTTTTGTGATAATTCTCTTTTTCTTTCATACTTTTATTATATTCCTATTTTCTCTTTTCATATTTTCTCTCTTCATTATTTTTATCCAATAAAAAGAGAGACAGAAGAACAAAGGTGTCCTAAAAATTGTCACCAAACATCATTACTCTTTGTGGATACCTATTTTTTCATTCATTGTGATATTGTAAACTTAATCAATCATTTTACTCCACTGAATAATCATATTTGTACACGTGATTAACTAGATGTCATGTAGATGCATACGGTGGGTCGTTACGTTTTTCCGGTTTGTTATAAAACATTGTTTAAAGAATCAGAAATACGTAAAGACCCACCTTATCTTTCAAACATTGATTAGAGTAAAAAAAATATAACTTTTTCCTATATATTTATGACTATGATAAATATTTGATTTGTATTTTGAAGAAACAATTTTATTTGTGAATTCCTTAAATAATGTTCTGTTGTCGATGCGGAAATGAGGTGCGACGCGGTCAACCCACTAATACATTTAATACTAAATGCCATACTATTAAAAAAAAAAACTAAAATACCTTGTACATTACTCAAAATTTCATGAAGTATTCATAATATAAAATGAAAGGGATAGTAAAATCGAAAATCGCAAATACCAATTATATACAACTAGTATAGATTATTGTTTTACTATTGATAGGTCTACTTTTACCCCTTTCCACTTTTGACAGGCGCCGACGCAGGCTGGTGTGGTGGTCCTGATTTTTCCGCTATAGCGGCCAGTGCGGCCGCTTTTGTCAATCCAAGTCATCTTTGAAAAATGGGAAATGCTAAATGGTGTCTTTAGGGCATTAATTAAGGGAACAAAAATAGAAATATCATGTTGGAAAATGATGAAAAGTGGTGAGTTCAACTTTTTAAAAGTTAAAAAATTGTTATTTCCAAGACAAGGCTGCTATTTTTTGTTTCCTTAACAAATGTCCTTATTGTTGCGTATAGATCCTCTCCATTTATAAAAATAAATGGAACATGCAATTTAGAAAGACCCTTGAAAAATATATAGTTATAGGTAACTCGTGCATTATTGTGCACACTCAGGTAAGGAATTTTTATTTTTTTTGGTTACACACTCAGGTAAGGAATTCAAGATAATTCTACCATATCTTTCATTTTATATCTATAGTAGTGTACCCCAATACTTAATAACTTTAACTTAATTTGTAAGAAAAATATTACGTTAATTTAATAAAATTACTATTACCTTTTTTATCAAAAATAAAATAAAATTACTATTCCCTTTTTCCATTTATACCATTCATTAATCTGTGTGAAATAAGTGTTTCCCTAACTAACCGAGAGAATGTAACCAAAAAAGAAACTGTGAGACAGAGACTACAATATGTGGAACTAAAAAGCTTAAGAACAATCTATAAAATTTATAAAACCAGTTCTTACAATCCCTTATGTGCCCAGCCAAGATATTCACTAAAGCTGGTTGTTGTAACTAAAACAATAAGTGCAAAAATCCAACCAACAATTACCAAGCAATGCGAATATAACAGGTTTTATAAACTACAAGCATATAAGAACATAAAGAGAATTAATAAATAACATCAAAAGTTCTGCTATTCCATCAAACTGCTAAGTTCTATTATTGCACCATGATATATGTAAAATTATGATTTTTAATACCCCAAACAAGGCTGAAATTTCATGTTAAGTCAGACTCAAATTTTTACATCTCTAAAAGAACAAATATTTAATCAGAAAAAAAGAAAGAGACCCAACAGTACATAGTGTCTCTAGAAGAAACCATCTTCTTGCAAATCCAGTCTGACACAATCTTCTCCAAAATCTCAACATGTTCTTCAGCTTCTCCTATTGGGAGAGGACAAGATTAATTAGCTAGAATGTTTATTACTAAGAAATCGTGTACATAAAATAAATAGAATTAGAACGTACTAATCTCAGTCTGACATCATTATCTTTTGCATGAGCTCCTCTTTTGTGATTGAAGTTCTTTTGACAGAGTCAAATATAGAGTCAATCACATTAACCAGTTCCACCAATGATGAAGGATTGTTATCTGATGCATCCAAACAATGTTGATCTACATTGATTTTCTGAAAAGAATGACTAAGGTTCTCATCTACCTGCATCGAGAAACCAATTAACAAGAAATCGATTACTTTCACGATAAAATTTTTTTGCTTTAGCAATAAAGAAAATTAAGGAAAATGATGTTGATCAAATTCGAAGTGTGGAAGTAAGGGATATTAGATATCAAAAATATGGTGGAATAGTAAGACAATACTGTTGTTGATTTCCAAAATAATGGAATTACTTTGGAACCAAAAGTTGTAACTCTTCACCAAGAGTTGTAACTCTTCATGGGAATCATTCATATACATTATTGATAGATAATGAACCATAGCATTGATTCAAGTGTATATGATCATAACCTTTAACAAAAGGGTGTTTAATGAAAGCTATGAACTTGCTCAGTCTCGTTAGCAACATTCTTCTGAGAAATGTGTCTTTTAAAAGATGGACTCAGATGTAAGTTGTTCAGCGACAGTTCAATTTCATTGGAAGTTGATGAAAGTTCCGTTGACATTATATGAGAAGTTTCTGAAAATAAAACACACTACAGTCATTTCCTTTTTTGAAGAAGACACTACAGTCACTTCCTTAATCGAAGAATCAAAGGAAATGGATCCTCTACAATCAAAACTTTGACTGCATATGGTGAACTTTAGCGAAGCCAGTCACAGATCTCAGAAGTCAGAAAATAGGCGTTTGTTCAAATTTAGCTAAGCTACGGTTCCTTAGCGTTAGCCTCTATTTGACAACACTTTGTACTAAATCGTGGTTTGTTAAAATTCTACTACGGTATTGCGCGTGTGCACATACACAACTCTAGCACCAACACTTATGATAGAAGGATCCTTAAAAAAAAAACACTTATGATAGAAGGTGTGTTCAATGTCTGACACACACACACACCCCACTGTAGCACCAACACCTGTGATAGAATGTGTGCTCAATGTCCGACACACACACACACAACTCTAGCACCAACACTTATGATAGAAGATGTGTTCAATGTCCAACACTGTCACTTTTTTTTCAAATAATTTCCAGTGTCGATATGTCACTATTGTGTGTACTAGTACTTCATAAAGATACAAAATTAAATATTATTTTAATTAGATAAAAAAAAAATCAAAATACAACCATAAAATGGTTAGTACCCATAAATAAATCAATTAAATTTGAGGGAATTTGAAAACAAAACAATTACCTCTTGTTGCATATATTTTGAAAAGTTTGAGACTTTTTATGCAGATGCAACAATCTAAGTGCACAACTCATATCACTAAACAAATCAGCAATGGTCTTGAACCTGTATTAAAATAGGAAATTATACTTTTCTGGAAGGTGGATCCTTGAAAAATATATAAATAGGAGGATCAAAATCGTGATTGAGGCAAAATACATAATCAACATTGAAACCTTTAAAAGAGACCTGCAGGATATAGTATATTTCCAGTAGAATCTAACCTTTTTCAGATCCAGTCTTGCACAAATTTCTCGAAAAACTCAACATGTTTTCACTTCTTCTGCAGAGAGGTGACATCTAGAAAGGATTAGATTATTAATAACAATCAACAGGAAAACACTTATGCTGTAATATTATCTTTTCAAAGAGCTACCTAGTAATGGGAGTGCTCTTGAGCTACATTCATATCTTCCATCAGTCAGAGGTGAAAAACTCGAGACTCTTGCATCTTGAACGATCGAACTCATCTAAGGATTCCTGAGCTGGAATTTTCATTAGCTACGTAAAATATTCCATCATATCGCAATATTTTAAGTTTAGACAATGACCGGCCGGTGATACTTGAAAAACTCTCAAGACATTCACAATCTGAAAGACTGAGTTCTTCCAATGAAGGCAACTTGACAGGTGGAAAACTCTGCAGCTCATTCCAACCTTTAATCTTCAAGAATATAAGTTTATCCAATGACCCATTCAACAAGGGAGAAAGACTCTTAATACTATGTAATTTTGAAAGAGTGAGTTCTTCCAATGAAGCTAATTTGAGAGATGGAATAGTTTGGAGCTTTGCACAATCAACGACCTTCAAAATTTTAAGCTTATCGAATGAGTTATCAAACGTGGCAGAAATACTCTCAATACTAGATAAACCTTTAAGATTGAGTATCTCCAATGAAGCAAATTTGAGAGGTGGAATAGTTTCGATCATTGGACAATTTTCGACACGCAAAAATTTAAGTTTATCCAATGCCTCATCCAACATGGGAGAAAGACTCTTAATGCTATTTAATTCAAAAAGATAGATGTACTCCAATGAAGGTAATCTGAGAGATGGAATAGTTTGGAGCTTTGCACAACCTTCGACCTTTAAAATTTCAAGCTTATCCAATGACTCATCCAACATGGGAGAAAAACTCTTGATACTATTTAAATATGAAAGATCGAGTTTTTCCAATGAAGGTAATTTGAGAAGTGGAATATCTATGAGATGTTTACAGCTTTTGACCATCAAAAGTTTAAGTTTATCCAATGATTCATTCAACATGGGAGCAAGACTCTCAATACTAGATAACTCTGAAAGAGTTAGTTCTTCCAATGAAGGTAATTTGAGAAGTGGAATATGTATGAGATGTTTACAGCTTTTGACCTTCAAAATTTTAAGTTTATCCAATGAATCATCCAACATGGGAGAAAGTCTCTTGATACTATGTAAATCTGAAAGATCGAGTTCTTCCAATGAAGGTAATTTGAGAAGTGGAATATATATGAGATCAGAACACCGGTTGGCCTTCAAGATTTTAAGTTTATCCAATGACTTATCCAACATGGGAGAAAGTCTTATGATACTATGTAAATCTGAAAGATCGAGAACTTCCAATGAAGGTAATTTGAGAAGTGGAATATATATGAGATCAGAACACCGGTAGACATTCAAAATTTTAAGTTTATCCAATGACTCATCCAACATGGGAGAAAGACTCTCAATACTAGATAAATCTGAAAGAGTGAGTTTTTCCAATGAAGTTAATTTGAGAGGTGGAATAGTTTCGATCTTTGGACAACTGTAGACACCCAAAAATTTAAGCTTATTCAATGACTCATCCAACATGGGAGAAAGACTCTCAATACTAGATAAACATGAAAGATTGAGAACTTCCAATGAAGGTAATTTGAGAAGTGGAACATGTATGAGATGTTTACAGCTTTCGACCATCAAATATTTAAGTTTATCCAATGACTCGTCCAACATGGGAGAAAGACTCTCAATACTAGATAAATCTGAAAGAGTGAGTTTTTCCAATGAAGCTAATTTGAGGAGTGGAATATATATGAGATTTTTACAGCTTTTGACCTTCAAAATTTTAAGTTTATCCAATGACTCATCCAACATGGGAGAAAGACTCTTAATGCTATGCAATTCTGAAAGACTGAGTTCCTCCAATGAAGCTAATTTGAGAGATGGAATAGTTTCGATATTTGGACAGTCGAGGATACTCAAAATTTTAAGTTTATCCAATGACTCATCCAACATGGGAGAAAGACTCTCAATTCTAAATAAACCTTTAAGATTGAGTTCCTTCAATGAAGGTAATCTGAGAGATGGAATAGTTTGGAGTTTTGGACAATGTTCAACATTCAAAATTTGAAGTTTACCTAGCATCCCAATGGAGTCATCAATTGTAATTAAAGCATTACACTTCCAACATGAAAAATCTTCTAAATTTTGGAGACCTGACATATCAGGTATCGATCTCAAAGTACTACAGTAGCGAAACTGTAAACTTGACATATTCTTGAAGCACTGCTAAAAAAAATAAAAAATAAATGAGTGAGTGAGCAAGTGATCTTAATTAATGTGAGATTATTAATTGGAGAATTATAAGAACACAACCATGTCATTTTGTTGCGAAATAAGAAAAATACGAAAAGTGGATAATTCTATTTAGTTCAAAAATATAAATGTAAGATATAAATTCATCACGCTTGCCTGCTTGAAAAAGACTTCCCTTGAACGATAAAATGTATAGTTCAATTTGCATATTGTAAGTTGCCTCGGAGAAAAATCAACCGGTAAACACCCTGATGGATAGCCCCGCCACTCCAGCACTCTTAAACTATTTGGAAGATGCTTTGGACTTTCAGAAAAAGAAATTCTTTGAATAACAAGTGTTCTAAGCTTTGTCATATTCTTAAAAGCCTCTCCATCCCATTTTACTACAATGTCGTCCTTGGAATCCGAACACATCACGATTCCAATTTTACTTGTTCCCTGTTAACAAATGAATCAAAATATAGGTATATACGTTAGAATTTAATTACAAATATTTAAATAACCTTACAAATTATAAATGAAAAATTAGTAACATGAGCATCGGTAACATGGATAATTAAGAGGTCTAAATCAAGGTTAAAGATGAAATATTCAATCATTTATATTGATTTTACTCACCGTATTTTCTTCTAAAACTTCAACTATGTCTTTCACAGACCATAATCTACTGCGTTCTCCAGGCTGATCCGGTGATTCTAGTCTGACAATTTCTTTTCCCATGTCTTCTATCAGATCATGTAATGTCAAAACATTAGACTCGCTTATCTTTATAAGAGATTTTTCGATTAACACATTGATGTGATCTTTCTTTTCGTCACGATAATGAGCATGAAGTATTTTTTCGACATCTTCCAATTTTTCTCCTTTGAAAAAACAAGCTATGTCAAGAAAAACATCTTTCTCTTCTTGGACCAAATCATTGAAGCTCACTTTAAGAATCTCAAAGATCTCTTGCTTAGGAATCTCTTTGTACCGATCTAGCGCAGACTTCCATTTTTCTGTTTGTTTTTTTGAAAATAAGTGGGAACCAATTATTTCAATAGCTAATGGAAGGCCACTAGTATAGGTTAAAGCACGAATGAAAACATCTTCAAATCCTGGACTAACTTCATTAGTTTCAAAAGTTTTCCATCTAAGAAAATCGTAAGCGTCATCCTTTTTCAACATTTTCACCTCATGTGTTCTTTCAACCCCATGACTTCTTAGCACTTGTGTGTCACGGGTCGTAATGATAACTCTACTTCCATGACCAAACCATCCGGGTTCTCCAACAATAGCGCGTAATTGATCCAACTTGTCAACATTGTCAAGAAGCAAAAGAACCTTCTTTTGTTTTAGCCTAACTCGAAGTTCATTAATTCCCTCGTTAACACTTGTTACCACAATTGTATTTTTGACAAATATTTTTGAAAGAAGGATATTTTGGAGATGTACCAACCCATGTTTCTCTGTATTTCCTCTTACATCTTCAAGATAACATGAACCATCATATTGATCAACAATTGAATTATAAACTACAAGAGCAAGTGTTGTTTTTCCTATTCCACCGATTCCGTGGATTCCGATCATATAGACTTTATCATCAGACCCAACATTCAAAAGTGATAATACATCTTGTTTTTGGGCCTCCAACCCAACTAGGTAATCAGGAATAGATAAGGAAAAAGGTTGGATCGCTCTTGAGATGTCTCTAACAATCTTATTAATAAACATGTATTCATATTCATGCCTGCCCAATATTAGAAATGAAGTCATCCTAGTGGACCATATTGACAGGATGTTTTTAACATTTTTTTATTACATAAATACCATTTGGGCACAAATTCAGATTTAGCGCGCTCATGCAATTAGATGATCTGTGAGCATATGATCAAGATCAGACGGTTCTAAAAAAGTAGCATATTTTTTATTTTCGACCAAGAATTGAACTTGAGTTCTCTTAAAAAATTCGTTTTAATAGGAGCTGATTAATCCCTTGATCTTTATTTGGTTAAAAAATATGTGGTTAATTTAATTCATTACATGATAAATAAATTACAACATGTTGTCTCAAGAAAAATTACAACATGTTATATTCATTAATTATTAATTAAATATAATTAACTACATCTTTAAACTGTGTTAACGATATAATTAACTACATCTTCAAACTGTGTTAACCATAAAACAATGTTCAAATATAAAATATTTTTAATAACCTAATCCAAAAAATATATATATGTTTAGTAACCATCTATTAAACATAACAAACTATATTTGACACACACTACAAAACAACTCTAGTTATTTTCTTTCTTTCTATATTTCCTCTTCCATTTTTAAGGTTTTGGATTACTTTTGATCTTAATTAAATCACGCCCTCTTCATCTTTTTTATGAAATATTATAATCTAAATAAGTTATTTTTATATAGATCTAAATTTTATTTTTATGATTTTGTTGTTTGAGTGCAACATTGAGTTGTTGATCGTCTTGCACGACGTTGTTTGATATTCTATCTTGTTGTGGTGTTTGTTTAGTTCCTATTAAAAAATTGGCTTTAATAATTATAAATTCAATCGTGCGTCATACTTGTGTAAACCATGTAATTCTCATGTGAACGTTAAGTAACATTTATGTATTTATATCTCAAATTGTAGAAATTAGAAAAAAGCAAACAACAACATAAACAAACAAAATATAAGACCATACATACCCTGTCTTCCATTTGTAAACGGTACCAGACAAATTAGCCAATTGATTCAAAGCATTCTTCCATTTCTGCAACTTATCTTTGCTATAAAATTTGCTCTTCTTATGTTTAGCCATTGCTTTTCCATAAGTTCCTTTTTCTGACCATCTCACAATTGAAGGGTCAACGTCATAAAAGATTGGCCAAACAAATCGACCCCTTCCCTTTATGCATTTAAGGATATGACAGAGTTCGTCTAAACAAAAGGATGAAGTTGCATAATCTGGAGAGAGAACAAGGATGGCCGCCTTTGATTTTTCAATAGCTTCGAAAAGTGATTTCTTGATATTAATCCCTTTGTCAATATCCAAGTCGTCCCTGAAGGTGCGGATCCCCCTATTATGTAGAGCATTCCAAATATTTCCAGTAAAATCACGACGTGTATCAGGGCCTCGAAAGCTGAGGAAAACATCGTATTCATATCCATCATTGGTGATAGATGAGGAGGATGGTGATCCAGCCATGAGAAGAGAGGAAAGGTTTTTTGTAACAAAAGAAGAGTGGAAATGTTAATCTCTATTGAGTATGGAATACGGATGATGTGATGAAAGTGTTGGGTTGGTAACAGTTATAAAGGATTCGAAATACCATACTTTACATTACATGAATTAAGAAAATAATAAAACTAATTAAATATAGCCATGTGACCGAAGCTATGTGAAATGTGAATTGAAGAAAGGTTAGACTAATGAAATAAGTATGCAGAAAGTGTTGAATTAAACTCAACAGCTAATATATGTATTATATTTCAAAAAAAAGAACTAATATATGTATTAATCATCCTCTAAAAAATTATACATTAATTACGTGGGTTAACACCTAAATTTGTTTTTATCTATTATTTTTTGTTTACCAAGACTGTTTAGCCAATGAAACTTTCCGCTCGCAATAAGTGAGAACACGTTTTTGAAAATTTGGAATTTGAGCAATATATAAATAAATTTGGCAAAGAGATGAAGTTTCCTTTGCCGTCCATGAGCAAAAAAAACAAAATAGGAGAGAAATCATCGTTTCTATTGTTTGAACAATTAAATAGGATAAGTTAAAAAAACATTCATTATCAAAAACATCCTTCAGAATAAATGAAACATCTACATATATGAGAAATGATGAATCCATGAATTTCTAACACACTCTTAGCTTTCTAACACTTTCATACTATCTTTCTTATATGGTGAAATTAATATGGGTTCCTGACTTTAGAAATGTAGTACATAAAATGATGTAGCCCTGAAATTCTAGCACACTTGTTTTAATATGTTCTGTCAGATGTTTCGACGTTTGTAATGTTCTGATTAATGTTTCAACATCACGTAATTAACAGAAATAAAAACAAGAAAAATAAACGACAAGAAAGTAAAAAACACAGAGAGTTTGTTGACCCAATTCGGTTAGAAACACACATACTCTGGGGGCTACCAAGTCAGGAAGGAAATCCACTAGTATAGTCCTTATTCTAAAGCTCTTAGCAAACTCCTCGTTTACACTAAAGCCCTATGACGTACCCGTATTGATTTCAACCTAGGAACTCCTAAATCTGAGATCCCATCTCACTATCCTAATGGTCAGTCACAGCCCCTGTGACCTATCAGACCTAAACACAAACTCAACGATGAAGTTACCTTCAAACACAAACAACTAACACCTTATTTCACAACTTCGGTGTAGTACACAAGAGTATCAAACTCACACACACAATCCAAAACAAGTATCACAGACGATACAAGAAGGGCTCACAAAAGGTTCTAAACTTGCATCACAAATGATACAAGAGTAGAGCACATGTAGACTCAAAACCCTTAAAATTTAAACTTTTTAGTGTGACAGCTTGAATGATCAATTAGGTCTTGAAGTCTCCCTTATATACTGAAGCAGCTTGGGCTAAATATTCTTGTTGGGCTTCAGCACAATGTAGATTGGTTCAGCTAATCTGCAAAACAAGAATCAGAAACAAATATGGAAAGTCCTAAAATGTCGGAACATTTATAGGATCGTTCCAACCAATAACAAATATTTCCTAAAATAAAAATACTTTAGAAATATTCCACAGTTGATTCCTATAAAGATATGCGTGTTGCTTGGTCAATAAGATAAAGAAATATTGTTTCCTTTAAACAATAAAGGGCGCGCGTACAAATAGGCATGAACCCAGGCACACTGAACCGTGTCAGGATGTTGGAACATTGTATCTAACATCTTACAGCGATGCCTAACCACATGTTGTAACATTGGTTCCAACTTACACACCAAAGATATTTGTTTTAGCAATAATGCAGCCAATACAAATATCCAACAAGCTCACATGAAGTTTAACTACTTAGAGCTAAGAGAAGAGAAAGAAGTTGAAAGTTTAAGGTTGAAACCCACAAAATAATAAATATTAATTTAAAAAGATAACTACTAACATTTGCTATTAAAAAAATGATCGCGTGATTTGAACAATAAAATTTAAAAAACTTTTTAATTGGTTAACACAGTTCAAATACATGGTTAATTAATCACGTTTAATGGATGATTAATTGATATACTAAATGTCGAAACTTATTAACCGTCAACAAATTTCATTAACTATAAATTTAGATGTGGTAAACAATAATTACATATGTCAAATTTACATGCAAGTGAACACCTGAAAATTAAGTTTAAACTAGATTGAGACATGTGCGTTGCGCGGCCGAAATAATCTGTTTTTGTGTA
>Ga0228711_1008156_pt1 | contig 14831 bp, 9 predicted proteins | sample MedpolnodulmetaG_2_FD_177996 | JGI IMG/M metagenome (GOLD analysis project Ga0228711, IMG submission 177996) | Root nodule microbial communities from Medicago polymorpha collected in Santa Monica, California, United States - brown nodules | ecosystem: Host-associated > Plants > Roots > Nodule...
ACAATACAACTTCAAGCATACAGCGATGCTGATTGGGCTGGATGTCCAGACACAAGGAAGTCTACAACTGGATGGTGTATGTTTTTAGGAGATGCCCTTGTCTCCTGGAAATGCAAGAAACAAGAATCGGTCTCTAAATCTTCAACAGAAGCAGAATATCGCTCCATGTCTGCAGCATGCTCTGAGATTATCTGGTTGCGAGGTCTTCTTTCAGAACTTGGTTATTCGCAAACACAACCAACTCCGCTACATGCTGATAATACAAGTGTCATACAGATTGCTGCAAATCCTATATACCATGAGCAAACGAAGCACATAGAGGTTGATTGTCATTCAATCAGGGAAGCCTATGACCGCAAAATTATCACTCTGCCTCACGTGTCTACATCAGTTCAACTTGCTGACATACTCACAAAATCCATGACACGTCAGCGCCATAATTTCTTAATTAGCAAATTGATGCTTGTAGACTTACCAGCATCAATTTGAGGGGGGATGTCAATAAAATTGAAAGAAGCAGAATTATTCATTACTGCTGATTTGGTGCAGATTTGTTGGTCATTAAACCAGCAGATTTGCACAGACTTTATTGCAAGTCAAACCAGCATATTCTACATTATTGTACAGTTATAATTGTGTAATTATGTATTTAGTCAATGGCCTAGCTGTAGATAACAGTTACAGATTGTATCAGCACTATATATATGAAAACATTCCAGCAAAAGGGATCATAGTTTTGACCCTATTTTCTCCGAGTTTAACAATATTGGCCAAGGCCTAGGGAAACAAGTGGGAATACTCCAGTTCCGTTAGTACGAAGGTTGCCTTCCAAAAGAGGGTAGTGTCACTGTCACGTGACCCGATTCTTAAAATTGTGTTCTAGGGTTTTCATTTAAAAAAAAAAATGATCCATTGGACTTTTATGGCGTTGATTCAGGAGACTTATGTCACATAACTCTTCAGAAGAAAAAGGAGACTGATGTCACATAACTCCTTTGGCCTTACTTTGGGATAAGGTAGCTTTTATGGCTTCCCTCAAGTGTTGTACTTGTGGCAGTTTCAAGGAAGTTTCAGTTTCGAATATGCAATGGCATTAGAATATGGATACCATCACTTCAATCCTGATAAGACTGTGACAATCTATTTCCAAGTCTTCACATAATACCTTAAGCTTTCAGAATAGTTAGTTCATAACATTTTGTAGCAAAGCCTCAATGGCCAAGTGGTCCAGAGGCCTTGTCGCTCCAATATTTTTGGCACGAGGTAGACAAGTTTGAAGTTTGGGCAACTCCAAAGAGCATGTGATTACATTATTATTCATGCTTTTAGAAATACTAATATAAATAGTATTCATGTGTCATCGCCTAATAGCTTAAACAACTTTGTCACGACCCAATTTGGATCATGATTATGTTCGATGATTGATAGCGGATGCATGGTAGGCCTTCGAGAAGATATGCCAGACTAGGATGATAGTCTGTGCGCCAATCATGATCCAAACTGGACCACTCATGACAACGTTGGTATCAGAGACAGGTTTTTGTGTGGGTTCTTATGTCCTGGATTTCATACTGTTTTAAGTACAATCTGACTCTATTTTATTGACTTGGCAGTTAATCTAAGAAAAGCATAGCTTTTGATTTTGGAGGATATCTTATTACCCGCCCTCTTTTTTTCTCATATATTACTACAAGCTCTACTTAGTATAAGTATACTTCCTCATCAACATTGACATATTTTTATCCCCTAAAAAACACATCATAAATACATTCATCAGATATGCATGTTCAAAATGCACTCAAATATAAGTTCTCAAAGCTAATGCCTGCATGACAGAGAGTTATTATACACAAGTCTTACCTAAACAAACTATCACATATTTGAATATGTTCCACTGGATTGAGTGGTGAGAGGCGTTCGAATAGTACGTGTGCATGATACCTGTTAAAACAAAAGGAAACCAACCCATGACTATATGCATTAGAGGAAATTCTACAAACACTGAAATACTACAAAAATAATAATCATATTAAGCCATAAATCAATTTAGTGGGACTAGAAAGGAATCAAATCTTAAGGAAAAAATTATAAACTTTGAGATCCACGTTATATCTCAATAAGATGGTTATCGAATCGGGATTCAAATCGTGGATCGGAAGACTTATTTTCTGAATTCTTAATCTAATATTTGTTTGAATCGTAAGATAGATGATCATTAAAAATATGGTATTTCTAAGTAAAAACAAGTGACTTGGCAAAAATATAAGTTGATATATCATATACGAACCTCAAAAGAATTCAAGATTCAAGTCAAAAATCAAATGACAAAAAAAATTGGCTACTATACAAAGTTGACAAAATTCAGGTTGGGATTCATCAGTGCTGTTAAATATTGCCTATAGCAGCGCTATTGTATAGCAGAATTTGAACAAATTGCTGTGGTTCTGCGATATGTTATTTAGTACAAAATATAGTGAAATAGATGATACTAGTGTATTAACCCGTGCAATGCATGCGCGACAAGCTACTATTTTTCAATCTCCGGAAATTATTATTTTTTGTATTTTTTTATTTATCGAAGAAAACTATTTATTCTGTGTTTTTTTTCTGTCAAATTCGCCTGTGTTTTCTTATGCCGCAATGACACGGGACAACACTAGTTGACAAATATTTATCACTAATAAACATAAAAATATAAAAAAGACAAATATATGTATCCTATATTTTTATGTTTATTAGTAATAAATATATGTCCTGTGTTTTTCTTTCAAATTTATGTTTATTAGTGGCAAATATATGTCCCGTATTTGTCAACAAAATATGTTTGTCTTTTTTTATGTATCAATCACACATATGTCTTCCTTTGTCAATGATCCACAATTGAACAAACCTTATTTTCTGTGATCCACAGTTATTGAACAAACCTTATTTTCTGTGATCCACAGTTGACACTTGACAACACTAGTTGGTCCATGTCTAATCTAAAATAGATACACAAGGAACTCGTATTGATTGGGTTCAGTTTTGTATCAATTTGAGATACGATTTGCATGTATCATGCTAAATAACATATACAACGCTGATTAAATCATCATGTGTAAAATCATTAGCACAAATGAAATTCAAGGCAAATGTCTCCACAGATAGCAAAAACAATTTTTCATTGTCATTATTGGTGAGTAATTAACATATAGTTTATAAAAATGGTTAAATAAATTCACTATTTTTTGACATAGTATACAAAGTAGTTTAAACTGACATACAAAGGAGCAGGCTGTGGGACATCACAAAAATATAGCATCCAAAAAGATAAACATTAAGAGCTTGTCATAATAACTGTCTTTATAACCACATGCAACAGGTAGATTTACAAATCGACATACCAGTCATCCACAGAAAGAAAGCCAGTAAGCAAGCCCAAAGTTTGACTGTTTTGAAGCTCGGATTTCCGCTCGCCAATTGCATCAGTTTCCATGGCTATAGCAGCAAAGAGATCAACAGTGACATCTCCCGTTTTCTCATCATCCATTAGATCTTTTCCGGTAGCAGCAAGGTTTATTTTTCCAATTTTATTAGCCTGTAATTAAGATTGTTAATTTTTTGATACCAAACAAGCGCCAAAATAAAATATGAAAACAATGGAGGACAGAGTAGGAATAAAAAAAATGAATATGTTAATATTACGCAAAATCAACACCAACACTAATAGGTCAAATAGATTGAAATTGAAATTTAAGCACTCGAAGTTCACATAATTCCAGTGAAATACCCAACCCATATTGTTTAATTGAGTTGATGCAGCATTCAGAAACAAGTCAACTACAGACAAAGGAAAGACTAATAATGCAAAGCATGAATGAGCCCACACACATGACTGGCCTCACATAGGTCATCAAGAAGGAACCACCAAAGCCAGCACCATGGCTAAGAAAGTCAAAGACAGGAGGCCCTCAGAATGTCTGAGGCTGTAAATATTCAGGAGCTTACAGCCGTATATTAATTTGAATACCAGGCTAACTAATGAGTATCTAAGGGATATATGAACCAAGGAAAACAGTGCTCTAGTTCTGAAGCACAGGAAGGGACTGGACTGTTTTCTTGCAATTTCAAGATATTTTGGCTCTTAATCTCTCCATATTTCTCTTCGGCAAAATTTCTGATATTATTGCCAGATTCCTGTATTTCTGATTCTTTCTTCTTCTTTTTTTCATTTTAACAACCAAGCCTTATCCCACACAGTAGTTTTGAATATTTTTATTCCAAACCAAAATAATAAAAAAAAAAAAACAATAAATGAACTGCCAGAGCATGAATACCTCATCAAGCCGCTTGGAAGAGAAAGTGCTATAATGCTCAAATGCTTCTTCATCCTTGGGGAGTAAATGAGCATATCTGTAATAAAAATGATAGTTAAAAAAGTATCTCATAAATTGTACAAAGCACCTACAATGATGTATGTAAATCTCCTTCGATGCAACCACCACTTCGTGTTCGTATGACCATAGAGCAAAACATTGATTCAGTATTGAGTAACTGTTCAGAATTACTACTATAGTATTACATAAGAATAATAAATAAATGTGATTCTTGAGCAGCACATGAGCACAATATCTTACATGCTATCAAGATCGATAAAATCTTGCTTCACCAGCAAGGCTGCAAGTCTATAGAGCCCATATGGTACAGGATTACTGACTTCCATGCGCTGATAATATTGAAATTTAAATCCAAGAATCTGTGAAGCTTGAGACTGAATAGAAGAGAGAAAATTATGATATAAGAACTTCCAGTTTAAATTTTAAAATAAAATATAATTACTACAAAGGCTTCTATTTTTATCTACCTTAGGAAAAATAGGAATCAGCTCTATAAACACATCATTATCTGGCTGAAGTTCAAAACACTCAAGCACCTGATAAGAAACATCCGTCAGTAGCCAGATACAACAATAAATGATAATGCAGATAGGCGCCTGAGTTTATTGGGAAAATAGACACTTGAAGAGATCCAACTTACAATATCAAAAACCCGGTTTGGATCCAAATCAAAATGACCGATCAATGACTGTAGAAGTAAGGTAAACCAGAATTATGATCATTATTATTATAAAACAAAAACAGAAAATCATGGAATAGTCATAATACTTCAAATTGATAAGACCTTAATAATGCCCATTGTTGATGCAGATCCTTTTTCAGTCAACGCTTCAGAGTCCCGACAAAGTAGAGTGACCTATACAATTAACCTAAATTTAATACAGCATACAGAAGAATCTTATCTGGAAAGCATAAAGCATAATTCAGCCAGAATCTCCAACTTATAGAAAGATTAAAGACTGGCATTATGTTGTATTCAATCATTCAATATGTAAGAATTCGAATGTCAAAAAGAACCATATTGTTGATTAAAAAACCCAACAAAATTTTAATATGTTCCAATGAAATATCTATTAACCTAACCATGTCGCAAGACTACCTAAATCTACAAAAGAGTTTCCTAACAAAGCACCCAAAAGAGAAAACAAAAGAGTTCAGAAAGGTTATTTGCATGTTCCTTATATTGATCCATAAGTCTCTACTCTCTCAGTTTCTTCAAAAGTATTGGAAAAATGTCAACAAGCAACTCTGCCATGAACTCAAGCTGTTTTGAACTGTGATAGGTCACATGTGAAAGTGCAACATGTAATAATAATTCTAGATTACATCCAAAAAAGTAAAAAAATCAAGAGAACAGAAATTAGAATTAAACCAGTTTGGCATAGCCCTCACTCTCTTCTCTGAGAAGGTTGAATTTGGTTTGCTGATAAAGAAGTCTTGTATTAACTCTGACCTGAAGTCAACAGCACAAATGAATCAAATACACACAATAATGAAATTCCCATCAAGCAGACATAGTGCACAGTGAAGAATCTAAATTCTGAATATTTGATTCTGAACTCGTACGAGAGGTTTTGGGTGTTGATAGGTGGGTGTAGCTTACCAAACAGGATTCGGTTAGTTACACTTTGCAACAACCTTGTACCACAAACTAACTTTGCTATTTACCAACAGTCAATGCTTACTATATATTAACTTATTATTGCTATATACTCTATTAAGTACTTAATTATTCAACACAAGCAACAAATACCGAGTATGAATGAAGTTCAAGATAAAAAATGGTGTGGGGCAGGCATATAACTACAACTTTGCAAGATTCTTAATGGTGTGTGACATGTTTATAAAAATTAAGTGCTCACCTCTTTTCCCTTCAACTCCTGAGCCTTAATTTTGATAAATTCAGCCTCCCCCAAAAAGTCTTCCTACAAATGCATAGCATACCAATAAAATTTTATAAACGCAAGAAACTTAGAAAGCATAAAAGCTCTAGCCTATAAAATTGCTCAAGAAACTATCTAGAAGACAACTGACGAACTATAATGTTAATAATTTGAAAATGAAGGAGACCAGAAAAGCAGACCTCGCAACGTTCTTGAAGTAACCTAACTGGAACCAATTTGGATTCCACAAGCCATCTTGCCTAAAAAATTAAAACTTTTCAGCAAAAAATAAATTGTAGAAAAATTTGAATGAAAACCACGAATTGTATACAAAACATTAATATCTATTCTACACAATACTTGTATTGAATAAAGAACACAAGATCAAATACTGACCAGTTTAATGAGGCGAGAACGAAACTCTCCAGACAATGTAAGCTGTAACCAAGGAGATGAGCAAGTAAATTTATTTGGTGGACTTAGTACAAACAATATAGATATAAATTGATAAACACTCAAAGTTTCAAATCAATTCAATATCGCATTGCATGGTTATAGGCTTGCAGATATGTATCTGTTCTGATGCTTAAGAATGTGGAACTTTACATAACCCTATAATCAAATGATATTTCAATTAATAAACTCAGTTTAAAAAAAAAAAACTCTACCAAGCTATGGCGAGTAATATTTATCAATCAACTTGTGGAGAATTTCACAATGAAAAGCATCAGGAACCTATGAAGCACAGACGCACTCAAGGATACTGACAGGTAGACGTCAATAATAATTTGGGAAAATGACATGAGTCAATGTAATCACAAATGTCAGTGCGGTGTCATGTCGGTATCATACACCAGACACGTCTTTGAGAAAATCACATAATTCACTGTAATCACACATGTCGGTGTGAGGTGATATAGGTGTATTGAACACGCCTTTGATCAAAAGTGTTAGTGGTATAAGTCAAGTCAGTAACTCACATCTTGTGCCATCTGGCTGATTATATCTGCAAAATTTGATGCTAGATTCTCAGCGGAAGCTTTAACCTCAGAGAATGTGACAGAATCTAATGCTACTTTACACTTGGGAAACGGCAATTCACCACGAACCTAACAACAATCAATCAATAATTGAAAATAATCAGAAGATTGAATTCATGCATCACCGAAATTGAAAAATTGTAATGGAGAAAAGGAACGTGCCATAGTGGAAGAGAGTTCGTAGAGGAAGCGAAGCATTGGAACAGGTTGGGAGAGGTTGAGAGAAGGGTTGGCATTGCCACCACTCCATTCGCGAACACGATCCTCTGTTACGTATACACACTGCACCAATGGTGCCACAGACATTTTTTTTTCCTTCTGATCGCAAACCCTAGAACTAAAGTATCAGAATGGTGCAGGGATGGAATGGAGGTGAATTGGGGAAGAAAGGTGTAGAAAAAGGTTGGAATATTGTTAAGCATGTGATTACAATGGGATAGCAGCTGTTCGGTTTTAAACTTCAATAAACATTTTTTGTTTTTTTATCTTTTTGAATTTAAAGTGTATAGAAAATACGATTAATTAAACATGTAATAAATTAAAAAAAAAAGTCCTTCCAAAAAAAATAATCTTAAATCAATAGTCTAGTGATTAGAATTGGAGGTCGAACACATATATTGTCACATAGAATTTTATTTTTTTGTCACATAGAATATTTGTTTTTGTGTGGTGATCGGGATTCGAACTCCGAACCTTGTATATATTATGCATTGTCCATACCAATCGAGCTAAGCTCACGAGGACTCACATAGAATATATTACAATATATTGTTACTGTCTTTGTCAAAAAAAAATATATATTGTTACTGTCAGTTGAACTATACTCACAGATACTTTGTTTATTTTCAACTATAGTAGACGACTAAAAAGAATCTTTAAATAGATGTACTTTAATATGTCCATTTTAAAAATAAATTAAAAAAACAAAAATCACATGGAATTTGACATAGTGACATCAACTTTTTTTTGGAAGAGGCTAAAATGGAATATATTACCAAATCAAAGTGTTTTTTCTAGTACAAAGTGTTCTAAGGAGAAGACAACAAAGTCCACAAAGTATTTACAAACAGAACATGTACACAAAGTAAAAGCAAGAAAAGAAATAACTCTTAGTTTATGCCCAACATAGTGAAGGGACTAAGCCACCAACCATGGTAATTGAAGGAAAAAGTATGAAATTTCACCTTCAACCACCTAAAAGCGAGAGACTTAATCTTATCAGTGAGAAATCGAACGGCGCACCTTTGTGATACCACCGCTAAAATTGAATTGATTAAAGTGGTTCGGCACATTATAGTGGATGACCGTAGAAATGTCAATCCATCTATAAATAAAATGCTAGACAGACCTGAAAAAATTACAATGTAAAACTAAATGTTGTGGTGATTCAACTGAACCACACCCAACCACACACCCTGGAATCGTGATCAATAACACCGCAATGAAGCAGATTGTCTTTCGTAGGCAACCTGTCTCAGAGCAATCGTCAAGCAAACAATACAACATTTAGAGGGACGTCCTTATGTCAGTGAGAGAAAACATCCACTGGTGAAGCAAGAGGAGGTTGAATAGTTAGGAAATTATAAGCACTACGAACAAAGAAAGTTTTAGAGGATTCCAATGTCCATAGTCACCTGTCATCCTGCAAAATCACATTATCAAGCACTAACTTAAGTTCCTCCACACCCTCCTCCTCCCACGCGAACAACCTCCACGTCTATCCCTCCTCCCCCATAGTAACATCAGTCATTATCTACTTTCTTTCATATTTAATTGTGGGAATTTTTTTAAGAGGTGGGATCGTTTGGTTGTTGAGTTGAATTCAATTTTCATGTATCTATCATAGTTAATAGGTATTCATTTTTTCTTCTTTCAATGAGGTCTTTAAACTGTTTTTTTAGGAATTGAATAAAAACTAAAATATGCACCTGGTCTTTGCAAATATAACGAGATTTGACTTTGATTTATATAAGTTTTTTTTTTTGGTCTAGTAGCCCAGTGGCAAGAACTCACACAATTAAATGTGGAGAAGTGGAGTGTTCAGGGTTCGAACCCCCGCCCCTGCATAAATTATACAATGTCCCTACCAACTGAGTTAAGCTCACGGGGAAAAACATATGTGAGTATGAGAGAAAGAGTTGTTTCAAAAGTTGTTAAAAAGTAGTTGTACAAATATCATTTCTCTTTTTTTAATGTTCATGGACGATGATAATTCTGACGTTTGAAAGAATATTTAGTTTGGATAGAAATTTTAAGGAGCTACAACGACCTTTTCATTAACTAGCATGCACGAACAAAATATTTTTTTTACGCAACCCTCCGATTTTCCAAGAAAATGGATCATAGTAATTTAGAGTTTGACAGTGAGATAAAGATAACCTAACCAAGAATTAAATGGTTTTGCACCATACACATATATATATTTTTTTTCAGTTCTAAAAACATATTATTTTCACAACCGGATCAATAAATCATACTTAACAATGACATTTATTGATTCAATGATCAAAACGAACTTGTGCATTAAGCAATATTTGCCTCATATGTAGATCATATAAATGGTTTGTTTGGTTTGTTTTATGAATGGAGAACTGGTTGTTTGTTAATGATGTAATATTTTTTTAAAGGGAAAATTACAATCACCTACCCCAAGTTTTAGTTAAATGCCACACTCCTCCCCTCTAGTTTCAAAAAATCAACAACCTCCCCTCAAGTTAACACTGTTAACTATTCTATTTAGTTTCAAACAAATCTTTCTAAATTTCTGATATATTTTCATAGCAATCTAATTATTGCAGCCAATTAAACTTTCAATTAAATTCTTCAATGATGGCAATAATCAGTTTTGCGACCAGTGAGTGTGTAATTTGCCTTCAACTTGTTTGAGATTTTATGCTAACTATTGTTTACACTTACATCAACTTTTACTAAGAAAATAAACTCACCAAACTTGAAATCCCTTTAAACATGTTTTTCATTCTTGACACTAGAGTACTTCTTTTTGTTCAATATCCTTTATCATTTTCTCAATTTGCAAGTTTAAAGTTAAAATGTAATTTCTGTTCCAATTAATTTGTTAGGTAAACATGTTTTAAGTGAGGATCACAAATGGAGATGACAATGTGTAGAACAAGAAACTAGGTCACTCAATGGGAGGTGTTGTCAATGACATATAAGAATGACTTCAACAATGGAATAAATTTTATTTTTGCCTTAACAGAGAAAACAAACGGTGTTAGAAGAAGAGAGAGGTTTTTGTTTGTTTAAATAGAACTAAGGGGAGGTTGGTGCCTATTTTAAAATGAGTAGTGATATTTGTACAACTCTCTTTAATACAACTTTTATGACAACTTTGGTTTTCTCTTTTTTGATTGGTCAAATATAATAGAGAAAAAAAAGGAAGAGAGAGAATAAAGAGATAATGTGAGTATGAAATAAAAAGTTATTAGAAAATAATTGTACAAATATCATTTCTATTTTAAAATTAGAGGGGATGTTTTATCATCCGAAAAGACTTTAAGGGAGGTAGATACAATTTCCCCTTTTTTTTAAAAGGAAAGATGTAATTTTTAATAATATAGACAAAAATATGCAGTGCACTTTCGATAATTTAAGTTGTATTAATGAATTTAAAAAATAATTTAATAAAATAAGTGAGGAGGGGATAACAATATCTAGTGCTAGAGGGTTTTGGTTAGGGTTTTCAAACTGCAGTTTGAGATGTCTTGTTTGCAGGTTTCATCATCCCTATCCCAAATCACCACCTTTCAGCTTTAGCATCACACACACAATCTCGTGAGTCCATTTCTCCTCTTCACCAATCTTAATTTTTCTGCTACTTGTTAATTTCTTGCTTTTATGTGAAAAAACAATAACTATGGATCCTAAACAATTATCTCTTACTTCACCCAATCTCTCTTTTATATCATCGTCTTCATCTTTTACCCCTTTACCATTTTTCATCTCAAATACACTTCAATTTCTTCAAAAACCAAATTTTTCTCTCAAACTTCACTCTTCCCTTCAAAAATCCCAATTTTTGGGAACCAATCTGCGTTTGTTTCAATCGAATTCATCACATGTTGGTGGGCCTAGATTTAACAAAATTATGCCGATAAGTGCTGCTGTGAAGAGAAGAAAAGAGCTTCCATTTGATAATGTGATTCAGAAAGATAAGAAGCTGAAATTTGTTCTCAAAGTGAGGAAAATACTAGTAAGTAAGCCTAGTAGGGTTATGTCTCTTCAGGAATTAGGTAAGTATAGAAGAGAATTGGGTTTGGATAAACAGAGAAAATTAATTGTAATTTTGAGGAGATTTCCTGGTGTGTTTGAGATTGTGGAAGATGGGTGTTACTCTTTGAAATTTAAAATGACTTCTGAGGCTGAAAAGCTTTATCTTGAAGAATTGAGGGTTAGGAATGAAATGGAAGATGTTGTTGTTACTAAGCTTAGGAAATTGTTGATGATGTCGTTGGAAAAGCGGATTTTGTTAGAGAAAATTGCGCATTTGGCCACTGATTTAGGACTTCCTAGAGAATTTCGCGACACCATTTGTCATAGGTATCCAGAGTTTTTTAAAGTTGTTCAGACTGAAAGAGGTCCTGCACTTGAATTAACACATTGGGATCCTCAGCTTGCGGTTTCTGCGGCCGAGCTGTCTGCGGAGGACAATCGAATTAGAGAAGTGGAGGAGCAGAATTTAATTATAGATAGGGCTCCTAAGTTTAATAGAGTAAAGCTTCCTAAGGGTCTTAATCTTTCAAAAGGTGAGATGAGGAAGATAATGCAGTTTAGAGACATTCCTTATATATCGCCTTACTCGGATTTCTCTATGATTGGTTTGAACACGCCGGAAAAAGAGAAGCATGCTTGTGGAGTTATTCATGAGATTTTGAGTCTTACACTTGAGAAGCGAACTCTTGTAGATAACTTCACTCATTTTCGAGAGGAGTTTCGATTCTCTCAGCAATTGAGAGGGATGTTGATAAGGCACCCTGATATGTTTTATATCTCTTTGAAAGGAGACAGGGATTCCGTGTTCCTTAGGGAAGCTTATCGAGATTCTCAGTTGGTAGACAAGGACAGATTGTTACTTATAAAGGAAAAACTTCGTTCTTTGGTTGATATTCCACGATTTCCTAAGGGTAGGGGTGCCGGTCGCACTAGAGGTGGAGATGGGATGGGAGAGAATGATATTGATAGCAGACAGGATGAAAGTGGTGAAGAGGAACAAGAATGGTCAGACGCTGATGATTTAATCAGTGACGGTGATGACGACGATGATGATATCGATGATGACTGGATTGATGAAGATGATGATGATACACCACCAGATTTTGACGATGAGGAGGTAAAAACATCGGAAATTGAAAAGAGAAAGACAATTACACGAGTTCAAGATGCAAGACAGAATAATGAAAAGGTCCTTGTTCCATCATTCCCTGATGGTCGTCCCAGAGAACGGTGGTAATCTTGAAAAGGCTTTCAAGCTCCATGCTCAGAGTTATTGATGAAAGAAATCATTGGGTCGATTGATTTGGGAAATGAGCTGCCATTCACTATGTTGGAAGAATATGGGTATCCTTCTTTGACAATCCATGGTTCGTGAATTTTCTCTGTAAACAACAAAGAAGTAGATATTATGTCCGAATCAAAACAAAATGTCGAACTGATGTAGATGATTGTATCTGTTGCCTGCTTTACTGTATGATAGATCAATGCTTAGATTATATTGTCCTCGAAACTTATATTTGGAGAGCCAAAAGGTTCAATTTAGTTATACTTGTTGCTGCATGTTTTCTTTATATTGATTTGGCATGATTGAAATATTTACTTTGACGCTTACCATGCTACACAAGTTTGCATATATAATGAAATAAGCGTGACAAACATGTCTAGTGTCGTCTAGTGTCAGGTGAGTTGCTTTTGGATCTGCGTTCTTCATATAGATTGAAAGTTTGAAAAGGAACGTGATTTTTCCAATTTTATCTCTGAGTTTAACAATATTGTATCCTGTTCTCATTGCAAAAGACTTGAATCTTGTATTAAAAATAAGATGTTGAAAATAAACACTAGCACACTGGAGTACATTTTTGGTAGTCTGTCTGATGATTATCTGTCTGCATATATCAATCTGACTTATAACATTCGGGTCTTAGTACATTCCTTTTTTTTATAGAAGGGACTTGGTACATTGTTGTCAAGGAAAGTTTATATCATCATCACCTGTTATATGCTTACCTGGAAGTTTTTAACTTCCCTTTTGGACGGAAAAACTATGTCTGTTTAATAAGTGATTTTTATGAATCAGAAAATCATGTTTGTATTAATTTGTGTCTTGCTTTTGAGGCCAATACCACTAAAGAAAGATGTATATGGTCCAATATATCATTTGTGTTGACATTATTTTCCATCCTCCAATGACAAGGAGAAAATTAGAATTTGCTAGTAATATACGCGTTTCATTCATATTGGTGATGTTTCTTACAACACGGTCTTAACAAAACACAGTTCCTAAGAAATAAAATTATTTAGCAGTAAATTTAATATAATTCAAAATAAATTGATTTTATTGAATTTCTGCTGTCTTTTTCCCCTTCTTTCTACCACTCCGACACGTAGTATTGGTTTTGTTTCAACAAACAAAGGAACGTGTATCACCTGAAGGACACGGCAGCCGCCACTAGCGCAGAAAATGTGGCGGCAAATGGCACCACCTGCCTCATGCAACCGCACATTTGGCCTTCTCACCAATTAAATTAAATTAAATTAATGCCAACTTTTATTTTCTTTTTCTTTCTGCATTTCATTGTTTTGAATAGATTCCCTAAAAACAAAAAAAAATTATTTTGAATAGATATGCGGAACCCGCGTTTCCAGGTATGACCAAAATGCCCTTCCTTAGTTTTCATCTAATCTAATCCAACAATGGAGGCATTTATGTTTTGTGTTGTGTCTATGGACCCACTTGGAAATTGAATGCATATTTATGAGCGATCGTGAAGTTTATTTAGGCTGCTAGTATTTTGTGATTGATTATATTTCATTTCACCGGCAGTGGCGGAGCTTCATATAGTTTTGTAAAATGCCTAAAATAAATTTAAAAAGGGTTTGCTAACTTCTACTTTATGTACATATTAAACAACTCAAAAGTTAAAATATATATTATCTTAAATTTTACATTCAATGCATCATAAGTAAAAATAATAGATTCAAATGTATTGATTACAACAAAATATTTCTAACTCATTAATCTGTGTCTTATAAGAGCAGAAGTTTTGCATTTCTCATTTAAAAATATATAATATTTAATGAAATTAAAATTAGTTAAGTAATTTTTCGACAAGAAAATGGGCTAATAACTTCCACAAGAAAATATTAAGAAGTTACGAAACTATCACTTATAAGATTCGAGTAATGACATGTTCATCCACTACAAGAAAAACTGCATTTTGCGACCTTTAAAAACGCTAATTGCGACTGTTAGAAGGGTCGCAAATGTACATTTGCGACTGTTCACCAACAGTCGCGGA
>Ga0228711_1008157_pt1 | contig 14831 bp, 8 predicted proteins | sample MedpolnodulmetaG_2_FD_177996 | JGI IMG/M metagenome (GOLD analysis project Ga0228711, IMG submission 177996) | Root nodule microbial communities from Medicago polymorpha collected in Santa Monica, California, United States - brown nodules | ecosystem: Host-associated > Plants > Roots > Nodule...
GTGAAATATCTAATCTATACATTTTTTTTAATTTTTTTTTTTTGAGCAAAACATATGTTTGACTTATTATTTTAAAGAGTTTAATATCTAATCAACTTGGATTGTCCTGATTGTCTTAGCTTAAAACATTGGAGTATAATTCTTTAAGAGTCCATTTTATGGTCCGAGGATAGGGAGACATGATATGATACATTAATCATATTCTGCTTAAATCGCATGTTTGATGCACCATTGAGATATGATAAAATAAACCATTTTCCTATCATATCCTGAGTATAGGCTGGGTTAGAATTATCCTAATGGGATTAGAAGATCATTCCTTATTTATTATCTTGATATTCTACCATTTTTAAAATATTGTCATTTTTAAAATAATAGCATGTATTTTCTATTATAATTAATAACATGTCATTTTTATAATATTTAATTAATTATGAGACCAATTTTTTCATTTAGTTATAATGATATCATGTTTATTATCATGTGCGCATCAAACACATGATAGGATTAAACTTTATCATGTCCTTATCATATCCTATCTCTATCCAGTTTTATATCATATCTTGCATCTATCCTATCCTGACCATCAAACAGACCCTAAGGTCTTAGTTTTAATTCTCTACTGTTACTTGGGATAATTTATCTTTTAAAAAAATAACATACTATAATCATTAACAGAGTCAAATTTTGTTAAAAAAAATTAACAGAGTAAAATTAATTGATTAATCTATCAAAATAATTGAAGAGGTGAGTAAAAATACCATTGTATCTAGCTAAATCAAACTCTTTCATACTGAAATTAAATAATTATTATCTCTTTTTGAATAAATTAGATTCCATTGAGACACATATTTAACCGAACAATCCTTGTGTGTATTTAACATGCATTACATCTATTAGTTAGAGAGAGACCTATACAAGTATCTTCTTTTTTTTCAATGGAAATTTTTAATAAGTTGAAATCTTTGTTAAGTAACATGAGAGATATTTTTAAATACTAAAATACAACGCATTTTAACACCACCAAGAAAGATTATGCGAACATAGATGTTTTAAACACATTCTGGAAAGAGGATAAATAGTTAACTATTTGTGCAATTTTATATTCAACCCCAAAGATCAATTCATTTGTAACAACTGTATACACAACGGAAAATTGAACAAATATATATCAATTGAAAAATGAGATACTTCTTACCTTAAAATAGCTTTGAATTGTGATTTGGGATACTACTCTTTGGATGGAGTGAAACGCTTGAATGAAGACAATCTAAGTATGACTATTTATAATTGGTGAAGAAAGAAAGACAGACCACGTTTCTTCAACTTGTGCGTTAAAAACATAAATGTCATCTAATCACTTAGATAATAAAGAAAGAAAGTACATCACTTAGATAATAAATTTTAATAGCCATGTTTTTAAACTACTAGATTTCTTAACATGTGTTGTGCCGTGAGACTATCCACAATTTAGCACCTCATTTGAGTGTTTAAACGGATCCCGACTGTACACATCATTCATTTTATAATTAATATTGAATAAGCATATAATCTCTCCAACCCAACACCTCAAAATAATTATGAATTAGGTTCCAACAATAACTCTATATCTTTAAATTTTAACAATAATTTATATATTCATTCATAATTATATAATTTTAAAATACTGAAGTAATTTAATTATAAATTATAAAAAAAAGCGAACATTTTTTATTTTTATTAATAATTCAAGAAACTATTATTTGGAACTATTATATAATTTAACTATTATTTGCAACTATTATATAATTCATTTTTTAATATTAAAATAATACAATAATTGAATATAGAGAAAAAATAGAATTAATTGTACATATGAGACCCATGAGTAATAGGAGAGAGAGGGTGCCTATAAAGACACACATATTTATAAGCATAATATTCATTGATATCACAATGGAGGTGTCTATTTAACATGGTATTAAATAGGGAAAGGACCCCTATTGTAGATGATCTAAGAGCACAAATTAGCATGACCTGCAAGTTAATGGCTCCAAGGGTCCTTCTAAGAGCATAATTATCCGAGCTGTCTTTGCCAGCATGTACACCTTGTGTCACTTTGGAGACTGCTTGGACACTGCTAATTGATATTGTGGTGGTGGCAATTGTTTACTACGGTGCCATTCTCTTCCTTTTTCACCTTTTATCAATATTTTATTAGTTTAAAATACAAAATTGAAGTATATTGTAAAATTAGTTGGACCCATTTTAGAGTTTTGGAAGAGTGGTATGAATATTTAGAAAATGCAGTTGAGTGGTTTAAATAATTAGAAAGTATGAAGTAATATAAAGTATTATATGAGAGTCATTTATACCACCTATATGGATGACATGAATATGTGTGCTCTAAAAGACAACCATAGAAACTTGGGTAGCACTTGGCGTAGCACTTGGGATAGAAACTTGATGTTTTTATCACTCTATCACTTTTTGGTTTGAGATTTAATAATTGTGTTGTTTTATGGATTTTATGTTTCGCTTCTTTTTCTTTGTTTACGGCATTACGTGTTATTGTTATTTTCAATTTGCTTCAAGTTTGTAATCTGTGTTTGATGATATATCTGAGAGTAGATCATTATATCACTATACTATATTCTGAAAAAAGGTTTATCGTAGTTATTACCATATTCAAGATTTTCTCGGCCTTAGAAAATTAAAATACTTATCAATATTTAGTTTAATTGATCATTTCAAAGATCACCTATAGTCAAAATGGATGAATACCAACAACAATTTTTTTTGAGAATAAATGCCATCAAATACCATGGATCTTTTATTATTCCTGACTAATTTTCATATGTGGAAGAATTTAGTTTGTTTGTTAGAATTAAGAGTTTGGTTTGTTAATGAACTTCTAGCTTCTAAAATTTCTCTCTATATTGATATTAGGTATTTGACTTTCAAAATGTGGATGAGGAATGTCCCCGCTTATAGTCAATTCGGAATGTACTATTTTCTTCAAAAAAAATTGATTGTATTTTCATTATTTCAACATTTGAATGAAGCTTTTTTTATTGTAAGAAATAGTCGATGGCTCTTTCATACATGCTTATTGCATTTATTTGTAAAATCTCATATTTTGCTTATATGTTAGGACATTCCTCATCCACGTTTTATTTCGGAATAGTTTCTTCCGCAATTGTAAAACATGAGATATTAAGATTGAAATTTCATTGAATTTTTTTAAAGACATGAGCAAAATATGAAACATCTATGAAAGTAATAATTTATTATAAAAATTTTGTAGAAACTATATAAAATTTACGAATTATAAAACTTTCAATGAATTATTATTTTTTTGACAAAAAAACTTTCAATGAATTATTTTAAAGTATTATTTGATAAAAATAGAGTCTCGCGTAGAAAATCGACAAGATCAAAAATGAATTTATAAAAAATGACAACCACCACAATCCACTTACAAAGGAAAATGAATTTATAAATATATTTATGAATAAAAAAAACTTTCAAGGAATTATTTGATAAAAATAAAGTCTCGCGTAGAAGTTCAAGAAGACCGAAAATGAATTTATAAAAAGTGATATCCACCGCATCCACTTTCAAAGTTTAGTTCAATTTCTTAGAAATTATGGTTGGGTGTAACACAATTTCACAAAACCGGCTTGTGAAGTGAAAATTGTCTTCATTTATATCCATTTATAAAGGTTAAATTTATTGGTTTGTGAAGTGAGGATTGTCCCCACTTACAAAGTTTATTGTCAAATTTATTATAAATTTTGGTTTGACATATCACAATCCCACAAAATCGACTTGTGAAATGAAGATTGTCCCCCACTTATAAACACATGTTCATGTCATCATTTGTTCGATGTAGAACTATTTAACAAAATTAAATTTAAAAATATAACATGATATTGATTGACACCTATTAGAGTGGCATTACGACTCATTGAACATTAAAAATAATATTTAAAAGAGTAATGATATTTATACAATTATTTTATGACAACTTTTATAATATTTTAACAATAAAGAGAAAAGGAAAAAGAGAAGTAATAGTATAATATAAGAATGTAGAAGTAGAAAATTGTGTAAAAATTATTATGAAATGGTTGAATCTTTGACCCCTGCTATTCTACCGTGTTCCAAACGAAAGAAGTTTGACCTTTCTTTCTCTTTCTTCTGGTTCAAGGAAAACGGTTTAGAATATTTGTCCCTTGAACTTGTTCAAAATACTTCTTTTTCTGAAAGGAAATTTCAAAGCTAACAATTACATACAACTACTTTGGCATAATAAAAACATGTAATATCTCTATGGGATGATTGTTTTATGGATGGCAAATTTATTTTCAGGAATGTCATATTAGGAATCTTTGTTTCCCATCTTTGTTTCAAGTTTTCATAAATTATGTCTGGTACATTTTATTCTTAGGAATAAAATTTACACATGAATTTTTCACTTATTATTTCAATGTTAAAGTATGGAAATCTTTTATTCTCATGCGAATAAGAGGTAACCACCTATAACTTCTCACTCTCACACTATTAATTAAATATATTTAAAAATATTCCTAGAAAACTAAATTAATTATCAAACACTTTAATAGGATTAAGATTCCCATAAATAATATTCTAGGGAATATAATCCTTGAAACAAACACATCCATGTCTTTTTTGGGTGTTGTATTAATATAAGAATGACTTTTTTTAATGATAAATATTAGTATATATTTTTTAACTAAATAAATAAATATTAATATGTTAAAACTGTTAGTATTTTTCTTCCATGTCGAGCTCGGAACCATTAACTCATTCAAGCGTCTTAATGCATTGCAGTGTCCTTCTTGACTTCTAACAACATGGTCTATTAAAGACGAATTTGTAGTAGGAGGCCCGCCTATTCTAGACACTTCAATATAGTCAGCTTTGTTTTTAACATGGATGTAGTAAGTTGTTCACATATTCACATTTTTTGTTTTTAAGGAATTTACTTTGTTTTGTATCAATGTACAATATCAATTTGAAGAATAAATATCGTTTATTTTTAAAAAAATTATCTCTAATATTTTTTTTACTTCTCCCCTAAAAAAAATAAACTATTTACTTCTATAACCATTGTTTTAAAGAGCAAAGTAATTCTATTAATAAAACGCACATCAAAGGGTGAAGGAAATACAATCAAAATATAACATTGTCTGTCCTCATGAATTTAGCTTAGTTGGTAAGGACAATGCATAATATATGTAAGGTCCGGGGTTCGAACCCCGGCCACAAAAAAAATATATAACATTGTCTAATGAAACACTGTACATGTAGCAGACATAAAAAATCCTGCATCAACTACTGCTATGCAAAGGAAAAAAAAATACAAGCACTATTTTTCTTCCAAGATAGACACCAACAACACTCCTAAGCAAATTAAAAAATAGCCTCTCCCATTCAATGTGAACAACTCAATTTGAATTTTTCCTTAAAAAAAAACTCAATTTGAATTTTGACTAACCAAGATTAGGCAGTAAAACAAGCTATCATTGTGATTTAATGAATGTATACACTCCTAAGCCACCAAATTCAATGACTAAGATACAGGAACAAATGATTTCCTTCAAAACCACGCGGTGATTGATAGGCCATTTGGAATTGTTTTGTAAAACAACACCATCTCCCTCAAAGCACAGGTTGCACAACACTGATGCTGACAAACAATCTATTATCATCCAAATAATTGATTCACCAACATCACTCTAGCGAAAAATTTATGCACTCAACTCTAATTCAAGACTAAATTGCCACTATTGTATAACAAACCAAAACACCAGAAAATACCACCAAATGACAAATCTCTATTTCGTTTATAATTTGTCATTATTGACCATAAGTAACTAAACCTTTTTAGGTTGGGGTTGTTAGATGAATCTCTATTATGTTAGTTGGATATTTTATTTAATTGAAAGTCTTTATTCAGTTATTTTTTGAATCCTATTTAATTTTACTGTCGTGCGTAAGATTTGTCTCTTTTGAAGCGAAGCACCATGAGATAAAGGTACATAGGAAGGTGACATAGCTAGTATTAGTGCATACCTGCCCTAATCAGGAAGTAAATAAGAAAACGAGTACGATAATTAGCGAAACACAATGACTTCATGACTTAAATGAGCCAAGTAACTTCATTCTTCTTTCTTCCTTGGTAAGGTAGACGAGATAGGGCTGCCCGTTTGTAAAACTACCGGGAGGAAAAGTGTGTTGATGTCCTTTTAAGATTCAATGGATGAGAGTACCTTTAGAACACTGATAATTTAGGAACCCTAATATATGTTACTGTTTCAAATACCTCTGGGAAAGTAAGAACCTACACATACCTCAATGCCCGGATGTGTATCTCCTTAGACGGGATTCGAAGAGTCCTAACTGCCACTAACATTTTGCAATGAAAAACTAGGTTAACTCCTAAACTCTTGCTCTACTGCAAACACACTAAATTGCAAACCTCTTTACCCCCTTTATGTTTTGTTTTATTTATTTTAATTGTTCCCAAAAAAGTAACCATTTATTTTAATTGTTTCCACAAAAGTAACCCGAATTGCCAAGATGGAACGACAATCCATGTGAATACAATACTCTACGACCATCACTCGCCATGTCATAAATACAGTACGAGCTACAGACATATATGATTCAGAAAGAATCATGCTTAAGTTCCTCATTAAATGCATTCTTCCAAGAGCGGGAGGAACATACCAACCCAGTTGGATTCACAGGGTGATGCTTCGACAACTCAAAAGGAATGAAAAGTTAAATCTTGCTGGATACATATTCTATAATTTGTGTACAGCTATAGAGAATTCCTTAAAGAAGGAAACAAAGATTATCCCTTATCCAAGACTGCTTACAGAACTATTTCATTAGAGCAGAATAGTCAAAAGAGTGGAAAGTGTGGGTTTTCGTGATCTTGGATTGCAAGTGGCACTAGTGATGTTTGTAGAAATTCTGGGAAATATGGGGATTATTGTAACAAAATCTGTGGTAAAATCAACTAGTTTTTCCAATAGAAAAGACTGCAGACCTTTCATCCTAGACTTTCCTTCAATCATCAAGGATCCAGATTTCAAAGATCTAGCAGACTTAATATCACAAGCCACTGAAGATATGAAAGTAGAAATCAATCTGGATGAGATTCCTGATGATTCATAAGTTGTAGATAACAGAAACAAGAAGAGGAAACCATCTACAAGGGTCAGAACATCACCACCCATCAAGAAGTTGAAGAAAGCAGAGGCTAAAGTGAAAAATGATCAAACCCTAGAGGAAAGTTATATTGTTGTTGAAGTCAGGAGGAAAGGTGATGAGAAAATCTCTCAAACACCCAAAAGGATGAGACAATCCAGGACAAATTCAGAGACAAAAGAAGACGATCTGACTCTGTCATCTGTCTATAAAATTGATACTTCCAAGTTCACAAGAAAAACCATTGAAAATGTCATCTCGCCTATTCTCTCCCCTACAAAGACAAGAAATGAATCTAATAAGGAAGATATGGGGAATGTAATATTCAATGACATAGGGGAGTGTGAGAATCATGGGAAGCAACAAGTGCAAGCAAAAGAATTTAACACGCACGTTTCAGAAGCAGGTGCCAGAGAGCCAACCTCATTAGACAAGGCAGAGAACTCTCAAAATGTGCAAGGTATTGATTCTGCCCTTACCAAGTATGTAAATACTTCTTCAAAACCCTCCACCATCCTTCCCCCATCAGTATCATCATCATCCAGCCAACCCATTTATCAGGATGTTGATTCAAATGTTCTAGATGGTCTGATGAGACATGTCAATGGTGATATTTTTAACTCCCACTTACCACATTCATCTCAAACCAAGCAAGTCATCATACAAACTTCCCAAAAGTTTTATCAAACTAATCCACCACCTCCTCCTCCTCCATCACCTAAATGGAGGCCTAACTCCCTTCTCTCTTACATTCATCGTTGGGCAGCACATGTGGTAAAATAACCAGTTTCGTTGAAAGTGCTCGCACCTTACCAAATGAACCCAACAAAATCTTGGTTGAACCCGTTGAGCCAAATCCAAACATTCTTGGTCGAACTGGTAAAATCTCGGGTTGTTAGTGCCTACTTTAATCCTACAGATCAATCTACAAGGTTACACTCGTAGTTAACCAACTATCGGAGCACTAAGAACGGGCATAATCAAATTTAAATCTCAACACGATAAAAATAATAAACTGAATGAAAAATTTATTAATAAATTCCAACAAATAAGAAGGGATTCATCGGGGAAACCTAATCAAGAGGTTAAGTTGCTCATGGCAACAGACATCATAACAAAACAATAGAAAAACATAACCTAGAAAGAATAAAAGGAGGAGAAATTCCGCCTAGAATCTCTGATGTTTGACCCTTGCTTTGAATTGTCAATGTTTTTGAATGAATAAAATAGTGGTTGAGGGTCTCTATTTATAACATTAGGTTACTTGGGGATTAAGAGGATAAAATTGGGCTTTTAATGTTGCATAAAAGCATCTTGTTTATTCATATGTTACCTTCAACTTTCATTTTAGTTTGATATTTAATTCTCAAAAACAACCTCTTTTAGATTTTATTTTTTTATACAGTGTATCTTCTCGGTACTTTCCGGGTTAGACACATGAATTATTGTTTGCGTTAAGTATAATAGCTTATCTATAGCTTTTATTTTGGATTTATTTTAGATATTGTTTATTTGTTCTGCGCGACAGACTATATTTGAGAAATGTTTTCCGCAGCATGTAACATGTATGTGCACATGTTTTTATGGCTTGAGTTGTGTGAATTAATTTTTCGTGTGAATACAATTTCCAGTGATTTTTGGTGACGAGATACAAATATTGCTATGTTTCTGAAATGTATAACCTATGTTGGTTACTAAAATTTTAAAAAAGACTTTATATATAATTTGTAGTCATAATCTTAATTTGTTATGATGATAAGAGTTATAGATTAATATCTCAATCGGAGAAAATAAATTGTTGCAAAATATCAAAATTTATTTTACGAAGGAATTTATATCATTTATTATTTTGAGAGAAAGTAGTGTGCATGAGAATTAGAGTTGTGAGCGAAATTATACGTGTTTACTAAGAAACTTGGAAACCAATATATTATTTGGTTTATTAATATTATATTAGTGAGAGTTTTTTTAGAGGATAATATTAGTGCAATATGTGGTTAGAATTAAGCCGGTTACTATTTTAATTAAGTCTTGGTGATCACGGTTGAATAGATGCCTTAGATTAGAAGCGTACAAGAGGAATTGTGATCAAGTATCTAGGAATGTAATGAAGCAAATAAAAGTCACTCATTTTCTCTTTGAGTCATTCGTAGCCTCTTTTTATCTATTTTTTTTATTATAAGGTAAATGTTATTAATTAATTGTTAGATTAGTTGTTTTTTCCATTTCGGTTTGAATCCAAGACCTCCACCTTATCTTCCTTAGTTCTTATTAAAATTATCCTATTCAGGATTTTATATTGTAAGTCTATATGGAAAGATAGAATAATCTTGTATTCTTTTTATTTCCATTGACCCCAAAAGAAAAATCTATTTGCTCCCATATTTATCGGGAGGGGAACTGTTGTGCGGATAAATTAGCTAAATATGGACATGCGGTTGTGGGTACTGTTTGGTTAGATTTATTACCTTCTTCTTTGTTGGCTGATTTTTTTCGTGACCATATATAGGTTTGCCGAACTATCCATTTCCTTAGTTTCATGGTTACACGCAAAAAAAATTCTGAGGGTTTTAGCCTATTCCCCTCTTATACATATTATTTTCTCCTTTTTTTTAATAATATATATTATTTTCGCCTCTTGATTATTCATTACCCTCAAAATAACTATTAACATTGTTTGGTTGTTCGATATTAGCAGAAATATCTGACTCTGAAGATGAATTTGATTTGCCTCCCCCTTAATTGCCACCACAACTGCCAGTGAGAATAAGACAAGAAGCTTCCATAAACAACACTGATCAAGCTCCTATTTTCACACATGTGGAACTGAATCATCTATACATACCACTACGATCGACTAATAGGTTTCAACACAAATATGTGATGGGATTTAGCATGGGAAAGGAGGGTTGTTTCCTACCATGGAAAAGTTAATAATAGCCATTAAATTAGGTAAAGAACACAATCTTATTATACACTCTTAATACTAAAAAAAATTTGTCACCATCTTCCACCATAATCTCTCGTCTTCAATATTATATCCAATCTTTCAAAAAAAAAATTGGACAATAATCTTTCAACTTAAAGTATCAAAACTCAACATTAAGGTATACACCCCATGTTCACAATTTGCTAGTCTGAAAAATTCTTTGTTGTCGATAAAACCATCCAAATCCAAAATTCTGTATCTTAATTCCAGCTTCAATCGCATTGGCATTATTCACACTTCAAATTTTCTCATCATCAAAACCATGTGTTCCATATCTTAATTGTAATCAAAATAGTAGCATGTCTAATGGCTAACATTTACTTTCCTATGATAGGAAACAACTCCCCTTTCCCATGCTAAACCCCACCTACAATGTTGTACAAGTCCCTAAACATGTAAAGATGATCCAACATTTTTTTTTATCTGCCATTGAATTTGCTTTGATTAAGTGGTCTTTCTCTGAACAATTTTTGATGCAATTAACATGATCTTAATGCTTTTAATTTGTGCGTGGACAAAATACAAAAACATAGTATATTTCAAGGTGTCAGAGATATTTAAACCATAATAATGAGACAATGCTAAACATCATATCCATCTACAAGTTTGTTTGTTTGAGCAAAACTAGAGTGGTTTCTGTCTTGGCTTCTATCTTTCCACCTTCTTTCTTTGGCATCAAAAGTCACATAGGAAAATAAAACAAGAACAGAACTCATTCACCACCTATGAACGGTCAAGTTACAGTAAACAAACAATCAAGGACATAACTACGCCTTCCCTTTCCCAGCCTGAAGAGATTGCATCTTTTGTTGCAATTTCATTATCTGCAATATCGCATGATAAATTACTTCAAATTGTTATTTAAATAAAAATAAATAAATAGATAAACAAATGACACCTATAAAGACATACAAATTTGGAGCAAATACTTTGTCTCTCATATTATGTGTCATTTAAGGTTACACTTACACACCTCTTAAGAAAAATTAAATACACTTAATTTCCTCGATAAAATATACCTTTTAACTAAAATACTCTTATTTATAGAAGTACTACCAAGTAGATTAGTTAAGTAGAAAGACTAAATATAAGATTCGTTGAGATACAAATAATCAGGGGTATTATCAAAAAGAAGTAAAAATACTTCTATAATATTCTAAAATGACAAATAATTTGAGACAAACAAATATTCTAGAGGATACTTAATATAAGCCGAAAGAGGGAGCTTTGGCGCAACAATAAAGTTGTTATGTGACTGAAAGGTCAAGGGTTCAAGTCCAAGAAACAGCCTCTTGTGTAAAAAGAGAATAAGGTTGCATACAATACACCAAATGGTGGGACCCCTCTCCCGGACAGTGCGTGTGCAGGAGCTTTGTGGACAGGGCTGCCCTTTTCTACACTTCTATGCTCTTAACACATGATTCTCATAACAAGAGATAATCTCATCAAGCAAAATAATGCACATGGAGACTTCATTTAATTTCAAAAAAATCACACACCAGGCCATTAAAGGGATCAGGGATGGCATTAAGACAACCCTAGACAAGGTACAGGACCTACTAAATGTTATTCTACCAAATATACCTTTAGAGGCCTATCTAGTAGAGCTAGGATCTACCAAATGTTATTCTGTAATTATTTTCCATGAGAAATAATTTAAAAGTCAAAGCTTAAAAATTAAGGAAAAGTGACTAACCGTTTCTTTCTTGCTATTCTGCTTCTCTTCCAAATCTTGAACCGTGGCATCAAGACGCTTCCTGACACACAAAGACCATATCAGATAATAATAATTATTATTATGATGATGAAAATAGCGAAATCAACAGAACCATCACAATATCTAAAATGAAGCCATAAAACATGCAGCAATCTGTTAGAAGTGGTATGGTCTTTAACCGGTACCCCGGGACACAGGTTAAGGATACCGAAAAAGGAAGTTATTGCTAAAAAGGGAAACTTTTTTGTCTTTTTATGGATTAATTACACAATTTTCAATGCAATAACTATTATATAATTTCCTTTTTTAGTATCCTTAACCAGTGCCCCGGGGGCACCGGTTAGCATTTCCCTGAAGATAAAAATATGATTTCGTATTAGAAATCTTCTGTGACAGTGTATCAACAGAAGTTCGTTATTTATTGTAACACACATAACAATACAACATAAAGAGACAAGGTAACAGAATGTTCATTTTTCCCTTCAAGTATTGAGAGCTTGGAATCTGTCTCCCTTCCAATTCCTTAACCAAAAACCGACCAACATATTTTTCCCTTAACTTCCCAATTTATTACAAACTTACAAATACATAACTGCAACATAAAGTACATAAATGCACAGTAACTGTTCTAAGGACCAGTTCAGACCTGTTTTGGTCTCTTAATGTAACATTTTTTACTTGGCGGTCTAACACAATCCAGCAAAAATAAAACAGTATCACAATGAGGGGAAGGACAACAAGGATAGATGTTGGTTAGCGTGGTGTGCCTAGCCATGTGAAAAGAATTTGACAAGTTTTATGCTGAATATCAATTGCCTAAACAACCCTCGTTTTTTAGTCGGGCTTGGGATTGATTATGTAAAGATTTGCACAAAGCACAAACAGGCAAGTTAAAAACTAAGCATAACTCACTAAACAGTATTTTTTATGTTTAATTAGATTACTGTAGCACGTAACATGGATATTCAAATGCACCCTGATATTTTAGAATACAAAATTTGAAAACCAATACTAATGTAATTAAACATGAAAGTTTCACAAAGAAACAAAGATTGGAATACAGAAACTTCAAGTCAGCAGATTGGAATACACGGTTTTGCAGAATCACTGGCTGGAAATGGATGTTTATGTCCAAGACGTCCAGAGATAAATACAGTTAGGTGGTAACAAAATAAAATTCTAAAACAAAATGGATTGCCACATCGAACAATATGTATTCTTGTTAACCGATAAGAACTTGAAATACAAAGAGTGTAAATTGATAGGAACGGGGATCAGAAAATAGAGAGAAAAGAATTATGTATTAAACTGAATGAAAGAATAGTCTTCCATTTTCAAGAGACCTAAGCTCTCCACTTCTCAATGTTTAATCACTTGCCCTTACAGTTCTCTAACCCTTCTCTTTCCTCTCTTCCTTTACTGACCCAGAAGTTTAATCCTCTACTTCTGTCCAACATCTCCCAACATAAACCACACTAACAGGGAGCAGCAGCCCATGCCCAATATGTGGAAGGTTTGCATAAGAAGTAGGAATGAGCGGAATTGAAACCATATGGCAGGGAGTGTGAGACGGGAGTGAACAGTGCAGGGGGAACTCTAATACAAGGGTGCTGAGAAGAGAGAGAAAGGTATCTTGAAGAATCATTTAGTTAGTTACGGGAGAGAAAATTTTCTTCTCCAAAGGAGCCTAGCTCTGGCAGTAGGAATTTTAATTCCACTGTGTTTCCACTGTTATTTCTAGTTTTCATCAAATTCGTCCGAACTGCAAGATTTGCAAGAAGGATGACGTTCATTGAAGGATCAGCACATTCAGGAATCAGATGCCACCAAAGAAAACAGAGACCAGGGTAGTGGCTTTGGAGAAAGAAATGGATACCATCAGATTGACTCTCATGGCAATACAATTGAAAATGGAAAGAACAGACTCGAGTATTGAACTGAAGGAAAGAACAGACTCGATATTTGACAGACATGAACTCTCCTCCTCCCAGTATGTTTAATCGCGCGCATTTGCGGTTCTCTGTACCTTTCTTTCATTCCCTCCCTTATCTTTCCAAACTAACTAGCCAAAGTTATTTATCTATTACAATCTACAAGGACCTATATCTTTAATTAGCAGACGGATAAAGTTTAATCGGCTGTTCCTCTCCTATTTCTCCTGACAAACACCTTCTGCTAATAGAGTTTTTTTTTCCTATACAAAAGATGAAGAGGTTGCTTCCTTAAGGCCTCCTTGTTTTAGGTTCTAGTCATACAGCCGAACAACCACTCGACATGGGTAAAACTAGGTACATCTGACTCTTTCTATGCTCAATAGCAGAAATCTTTTACATTTGATGGGCTGCCATTTACTTACAATGGACAGCAGAGCGTAGGTAAAAATAATAATTCAAATAAAATAGTTTCAGTATTTCTCTTTTCCATTTTCATCCTTATTTTTGTACAATGGAAGCATACAGACTTGAAACTTGAATTCCTACACACTATCCAAACTCCTCAACACAAGTCAACATTTGGTGGATTAACACTTCCCATCCAACAACATATTTCTCTAATTGACCAATTAAGTCTTTCGTATATCAACAAAAATCAAGTCTAGGGTAACCATAGCAGTTATAAAATAATAATTTAAATGAAAAACTAGTTTATCATTTATAGGATACAAGAAAAAAAATGGAAATCAACTCTTCCGGAGACCAAGATAGTCAAATTCATTGTTTGTAAGTACAAGAAATGCGCTAACTTGTAGCCCTTTTGTCTATGAATAAATTACATATTCTTCAGCCAAAAGTAATAACAGAAAAATAGCAGGATATCACAAAACAAATATTTCCACATATGCAAGTGCCTAGCTACAGTTAACGTGACCAATATTTTGAAGTGGTTGTTTAAGATAGATAA
>Ga0228711_1008161_pt1 | contig 14820 bp, 10 predicted proteins | sample MedpolnodulmetaG_2_FD_177996 | JGI IMG/M metagenome (GOLD analysis project Ga0228711, IMG submission 177996) | Root nodule microbial communities from Medicago polymorpha collected in Santa Monica, California, United States - brown nodules | ecosystem: Host-associated > Plants > Roots > Nodule...
TAACGATTATCATCAATTACGAATGGCGAAAGACCAAAAATCCACTATTTTAAGCAACAATTACCGCCATGACACTGCCATCCTTCACAGATTGGCTGCAACAGTTAGCACAAAATCTAGCACCATAATAAAGGCTGGTTGAGATCCCATGTAGATTAGAGATATGGATAAAGTAGTCCTTATAAGGCTGGGGTTGTCCTTACCTTATAGGTTGCTTTTGTGGGGTTAAGTTAGTTCTGGTCCAAATTCGAAGAATATTTATTCATTCAGTCTTAATATGCAATGAAAGCAATATAAAGATTTACCAATCGCTTTCCAGATGGTAGCAATGGAATATTCTCTGTTGGATGTGGCCTAACCACATTGTCAGCTCCTACAACAACTCCAGGAAGATCACGGAAATTTGCTCCCTGCAGTAATACTAAATTAAAGATTGTTCAAGGAATGGCGCAAATGCAATACATGAACTTAATCCAGAATACAACCTTCCGTTTGGGAATTTGACAAACACGTAGGTAGTCATCTTCAGACATAAAGAGGGGTCTGTGATCATATAATATATGTGTTTTCTTTGTTGCTCCATTTAATGTGGATCCAGTCACCTCTACTCAAAATGAATTACAAGGAAACAAGATGAGCCAATGTTTGATCCATAATTTATTGCTAGAATACATTAAAAATAAAAAGGAGAACTGCAGACAGCATATGATGAAAAACAAAGGAAAACTGGCCATTAACTAGCATATGGGACACATCCTTGGCACAGGTGCCAGAAAACCAGCTGGTATGGGGGTTTCTTTATCCCTAGATATACAAATATAAAAGATAGATGGAAGACACAACACAACCACTTGTCGCAACATAGGTAACCGAACTGTATTTATTAATACTATGAAGTAAATATAAATCCAATTTCATGATTAGTTACAAATTATGCACTCAAGGGAAGGCACTATTACCATGTTTAGTTGATCGTATATATCTTTGAAATTCTGTTTCTGGAGGATTTTGGTATGGCATTTCGTCCCGAGTTTCAAAGTTTGTGACCTACATACAATATTGAATTATGTTAAAATCATGTTAAAAACTAGTAAACAAAGGAAAAGGCTTCTCTAATATCGTGTAAATGTAAGAAGAGAGTATTCACCCCAGAATTTAATAAATATAACATTTTTTTTAATAAAAGAAGGGAGAATATAACTTTAGTAGTTCAATTTAGAGAAGCCTTGTCCAAACATAAAAATTCAAGCAAAAGCAGGTTGGTACAGGAGGAAGATCAGAGATGGCATCTTGAATAACAAGAGCTTCCTCTACTTCTCGTTGTTGGTCCTCATCATAAGCAACAGTATTGCGCTGCCAACAAAAGCCAAAGCTGGTGAAAAATAGAGAGAACTCCAGAAAATTATTTTCAAAAAAAGCGTAAGGATTAATACCTCAAACTCAGGTGGAGGCCAGTATCTCATAATAACATCATGTGATGGCAATGGAAATTGGGGTAGAACCTGTAAGAAAATAAGAAAGGTAGAAGATTAAAACAATTTCTTTAGACCCATGAAATTTAAGAAATTTACTTCATACAAGAATTTGATCTGATGAATACAAGGTATTAGATGAATGGGTAAAATTGATGCCCTTAGTAGAAAATGATTGGACACTATTCAATGAATGAAAAATTTCTAGTTGAAAATAACACATCCAAAATTTATGTTTGGGCTGAAGTTTGCGGGATCAGTAGTGTACTTGTAGAAGACTTTCCTAGAAAACAATTTTATGATTGTTGAATCATAGTCTAGTTCATCTTCATGATTTTCTATTTTCTATATAAACATATGTAGTATTGGAAAGCTATGCGTCCGAAATATTTCTATATAAACATGTCTAGTAAGCAAATGATTGATCTATTTTCTCTCTCACCATAATGTAATATGCATAATGGAACTCTGCCTATATTGAGCTCTGATATTTTATGTAGCTAGTTCCAAGCCCAAACAAAAGAGAAGGAATTGTATCAGAATGTTGATAGCCAAAGTAAAACGTTCTGAAATCTTTATGAAATAGATAGATGATGTGATTTTGTTAATACTATTTCAAGGCTGTCACCCTTAAGTAGTATGTTGCACATCTCAAATACATCATCATTTTCATCAGCTGCAACAATGCCTAGGATTAGTGGAAAACAAGCAAGAGTTTCCATACTTTTGGCAATAATTTGGTGAATAAGCTACTTCCCTAAGACTTGGCTTTCGAACTTGGAATATTTTGCACGCTTGAAATCAATGGTAATAGTTGACAACATGGTTGGGAGGAGGATTTATGGGTGCATACAAGAAAGCAAGCTGGTGGGAGAAAAGGGCAGGGATAAGGACACCTTAGTTTTTAATCAGTGGTTCGTAAAAAATATGCTATCTATGAATTGGGTAGGCATAATAGTAGATTAAATTTGGTAGAATAATGTAGTGGGTCTTAGAAGGGTCAGAAGAGAAGATCACAGCATTAAAATTTGTGGAGAAACAGGAAACCCTTAATACATGCTTTTTGCAAATATGTTTTAGTGAAAGTATCTAAAGAGGAAATAAATGGTAAACAAGAGTTGTGGGTGTAAACCTTGGAATAATATAGGAAAAAGAAATATATGAAATGCAAATTTAGCAGGATACAGACTAGCATTCTCTTGCAGGTGAAAATTCAACTTCCTAGCATACAACATGTCACATAGTTTAGGTATCATGGACACAGAGATAAAGAAATAGAAGTTAAAAAATTAAATTCAAGCAAGGTGATGAAATGGATGAATATCTAGTGTTATTTATAGAAAGGCGTGATTTGAATTAAGGAAAAAACTGTGTATGGGTTGACCAATAATGATGTATGGTACTGATTACTAGACACTAAAAGGAGCATAAGATACGTGATAAAGTTATGAGAATGTTGGCTAGGTTGAGTGGGACCATACATCAAGAATTAATGTATTAATCAGAAAGAAGAAAAAAAGAGTGGCATCTACTGATGACGAGACAGTAGAATCATGCCTAAAACTGATTGAACATCTATTGATAAAACACAATTGCATCATTTGATTCATGTAGCTCACCTCAGATTCTTGAGGTACAATAATGAATGTTAGAAATGACAATAGTTAATGGATGCTGTTTTTTTTTTGTATTAAGCATTAATGGATGCCGTTGAATGCATTGATGGAGAGAGATATTGTCTTCCCTTAGAGTTGGGTCAATTAACATAGGCATAAACTTTCAAATATATTTTTCAGTAAAAGATAGAGATATGTTAGTTTTTGTTTCCATGTTCATCAGGTTTACTTAATACCTCATCAGGATGAGCCCCCCACATGAAAACACGCAATCGAAATTGTGGAAGACCATAACACCCAGCTGCAACAATTCCCAATCTTGCTTGGTAATGCATGTGTACGAGACGACCTAAAGCATATCTTCCGAGTGAACCCTTGTCAAATCTCAATATGTCAACCACATTCTCCATTAAAACATACTTAGGCTTCAAATATGTCACTATGTCCATGAAAACTACTATCTGATGATTTCTTTCATCGTCCAATGGTGATTCCATGTTTCTATAACGATTATATCCACTAATTCCTTGACAAGGAGGACCTCCACAAACAACATCAACTTCACCCTGCAACAATTCTAATTAAAATGCAAAAAACCCTCGAGATTTTATCAAATTTACACTATCAATATTACTACTTACAGGAAGGGGCAAGAGTTTTGATTGTATGCCCTCTCTCACAAACTCCTGCAAGCTTTCCTTACAATTGCTGCAGGTACAAATAAATAAGTATGGACGCACAAAAAATAGTTAATATTACCAATCATTGAAAATAATCAAGCTATATACCGTAAGTTTTCAATTGGTTCCCATGTATCTTCACTTTCATCGTAACCCTTCCAGTGTACCTACGAAAGAGATGCATGAACATTATCAGAGATTCAATGAGCAACATATTGATTAGAAGATTAGATGGTAAACTAAAAAAATTCGCCAATAAAGTGTGGGGCTGGTGTACAAGAATCTGCAGCACTAACATTAAAAATTATTGAACATTAATAAAATCTGCTTGGTCCCTTCTGTTATGAGAATAATATCTTAAAATTTATAAAAACAAAATGGATTTGAGTTTGGAAAAGAATGTTTGATTTTAGAGATGCCAAAACATTTTATTCCATCACCGTTATTAACAAAAAACAGAAGTTAAAAAAATTGCATGCTAACTTTCACTCACATTTATAATTAAGAAGATTGAAGTAAAACACAATTTATTAATAAAAAAATATTACAAAAATAAATAAATTCACGTAAAAGATATTGCAATGACTGGATACTCAAAAGGGTTGGGCTTTAGATTTAATATAGTGCAAAGGTCTTTAATCCTAGTGCTCACCACCAAACAGTTCATAAAACAGATTTTCTCATTTAATTACACAAAACAAGGATAGTCGCATCATTTTTTTAATGTGGACAAAATTGTTCTCATGCTTATTTTGTTTAGTCTTTAAAATGAATTTATAACACCATCTTCGTTTAAATCTCGCTTGATTTTTCTTTTGTTTCTCTCGTACCGATAAAGGCAGGAAACAAAGCTTTTTCAAACGTGCGTGCCTTTTTATAACCCACAGTTGTCAACCTCTAATTAAATAATTGTATAATCAAAGAATATATCTGAACTTGGAACAATGACAAATACTAATCACTTAATGAAACATGAATATCACCCTATCTAAAAACATGCAAGCAACCATATCTGCAATACTACTTCAAGATTGAGGTTTTAATTATTTGGAAAAAAAATAGCCAAAAGTTAACCGAAATTAGATTTATTACCTTCAAATATAGACCATGTTTCCCTGTTTTACTGGGATCACCATAGCATATATCAACAATCCTAGATACTTCAAAATCATCATCAGAACTATCATCAGCTTTAGAATTCACTTGCTTCTTTCCTCCTGAGTTCCTTGACCGTAATGGAGTTTTATTTTTTGTGTCGCCAACATTATACCGTTTGCATAGCTTCTCCCACTCCTTCAATAGTTGCAGAAAGTCCTCTGCAGATTCATTTCTCACCTATACAATAGAAATCAATAAATATTATATGGAATCAGAAAATTTACCATTGAATAATTTTGTAGAAGATAGTCAGCACTTACATGTGTCTCTGGATGGTTTAGTTTTAAGCTTTTACTTGCATATCTATTACTATCAACAGCCCATCTCTAAGCAAAGAAGCAAACAATAGAAGATCAGTATATCACAGATGATATTCAATGTAATTAGTGGATACGAATAATTTCAGTACAACTATAGAATCCATGTATAATACCGTGACAAGATTAACTGATGATATTTTGGCACCTAAGCACAGTCCAGTTGACATGCCACCACAGCCAGAATAAAGATCTAGTAATTCTAGTTCTGTTCTGTGCAACTCAGGATTAGGTAGACTCTTGGTAATAGTAGATGCCTCTGTTGAGTGACTCTCAAGAACAGCAGGTTGTGATAACTTGTTAATCTTAACAGCATCACCTAAGCAAATATATAGACATCTTTTAGATATAAGTCTGAACAAAACAAGACATATTGATGAACTAAATCCGAGCATCTCAACTTGCATTTTTTAAATGATCACTGAAATTGCACTTTGTTAAAGGACGCTAATATTGAGCACTTAAGAAATGGTGAAATTTAAAAGTGTATCATATGACAAGAAAATAGACGATTTTTTAGCTAAAACTGGTGATCGCTACAAAAAAAATGAATTTTTATGTTCACCAAACAATCATATAACAGCTGCAAGAAGCACGCGTACAGAATTGTTTCATATTTCCAAAACCACTTGTTTTTCTGTGTCAACGCACTTCCGCCTCCCATTCCTTTTCCCTATCTAGTGATAGAATAAACTAGAAAAAATTGGTATAGAAAAGAAGACCAAAAGCATCTTGGACTCCCGCATGACATACCTGTTGGTATTTTACGGAATGTAGAGTAATCAACGCAATATTCCATATCATAATAGAAGTCAGATGGTAAATTAGAGGTCAACTTCAGACCAACCTGCAAGAAGTCACACGCAGAAAAAAGAACTGGTAATTGTTACATACAAAGACAGAAATATAAACCTCAAAATTGACACTACAGCAGTCCCTCATCAGATGAAAGTACGAGTGGGGAAAAGAACATCTTAACAGATATCCATCATACCTTAGGTGTTCTATATCTAACACTGACTTTCTCTATTATGGAATCTATTAAATTATCATTCATTATTGATGAATAGAATAAACGCCTCTTGTCATGATAATCACCTTCATCTTGGACAACCTGATAATAAATCGGAAGTAATAGTTATAAATTACAATGACATATATTTCAACATAACTAAATAAATATCATGATATACTCGGTACTCACTGTATCTTGAACTCTGTAAAACCATTGGACTCGGAAATACTTTTTGCTATCAGTTGTTAGGAAAAATTCAACAATCTTGCCAATATGTGTTTGTTCTCCTTCACCCTGTAAGAATTACATAGAATATAAGCATAAATATCTCTCATGGTGTTCACAGAATCACGAGATTTTGAGATACACGGATGTCACTGACATCTATATATTACTCTGCCAGTTCTTCATAGGACAGTAGAAAGGTTAATATAACTAGCCATACTCACAAGCAAGTTTTAAGGACACTGCATACACCCTTAGTAATAAAGTCGATGAACATGAACACATAGCAGTATGCTTTGATGGATTTAATAAGAGAGAAAAATAATAGATCATGCCATGAAAGGGTCTAATACTCGAACTGATCATGCCATGAAATTTTGAATCCATAACCTTCGGAAAGAATCAAATAGAGTATTAGACCCTTTCATCTCCCAGCTAGTTAAATCACTTTCACAAGTATAATACTAGATGTGAAAGTCTCTAGTTAGTCCACACCATTTTCAAAAATAATTATCAAAAGTTAAAAAAGAGAAGGTATTTTTTATAGAAAAAGTGACTAGGACAAATGATAGTGTGGAGATCTATGTTATTAATAGCGGTACTGCAGCAGGCGATAGTGGAATGAGGGTCTGGTGCAATGCTAGAAGCAGGTGTGAAGTGTTTTTCTCTAGCAGATTTAGCAGCCACAGATAGCAGTTGAATAGTAGCTAAATTGCCATGTAGGCAAGGAAGTTAAAAATGAGATCCTACATAGAATCAGGAAGGGGGGTCAAGATCGTAAATCGCGGGATCATAACACAAAGGGTAAGATTGTACTGGGTCCATAAAACTCATATTCGTAGTTGTCCGCATTCTAATGTCTAGTTCTAAGCATGAAGGGTGTTGTTATTAGGCCATCCAAATTGGTCCATACTCTAGATGTCTACTTGTGGCAGTGGAGTGTGAAGAGGTCCCACATCGACTAGAGATATGACCAAAATACCGCTTCAACAATCCTAATCTCTTGAGCTAACTTTCGGGATTGGATTAGGCCTAGCCCAAAATCTAAGAGTTAAAATATGTATTGTGAATATGTGCAAGCTGCATGACGGATGATTTGTATCATTGACCGAAGGGCCTGTTTTCCAATTAAGCTTGGCAGAATATAACAATAAAATGACCATTTTCTATTCCTCCCAAGTTACTATCGAAAGTATTAGTAGAAAGAGAGAGTGAGTGGAAAGAAAGGAAGAGAGATGAGAAGACTGTAATCGGATAGACTGCAATGCGTAATGACCCTTATATTTATGACAAAACCTGAGACCGAACAACCTTATGCCTCAAATCAAGACCAGAAAGCCAACTCAAGGCTATGAGTTTGTTCTGTTGGGTTAGCATCTCTTTGATATATTGGCATGCTAAAAGAGAAGTCAACTCCTCAGTATACTTCTTGAACTCCAGAAAATAGTCCATTTTGGGGAAGAAAATCTCTTGAAAAAAAGTATAAATGCAATCCAGATTGTCAGATTTTTCATATATTAATCAGAAATCTAACTATTTCATGGTCTTTCAGTGGATGGATAATAAATGACCGAGTACACCTATCAACTGAATTACAAGTAAGGCTAAGATGTCTTTATCCTTTGTATTCCATACAGCTACAAACAGTGTTTTCTGAACTATGCACTTACTTTTATAGATGCACAATCGCCAACAGTGAAAATGCAGTTCCCAATGATAGCTTGGGCATAATGGGATTTAACATTTATAATTGTCTCGTCTTCTTCATCCTCACTATCATATCAGCAATGTCAAAAAGAAAAATAGAGTGAAAAAAATTAGAAAATTTATCAGCCGACAAAGAGCATTGAAATCGCCACAATTCAATTTATGAATAAGTTGCTACTTACTTTATTATGAACACCTTATCATGACATTGTTTGTCCTGCAAGTTTCAACAGAAAAATCAGATAAAAAGAATACGGAATACAATGTTTCTGAAATCAAAGAAACTAACAGATCATTTCATTTCTTAAAATGAAGAACTCAAACATTGGCCAACTTGTTATGGGAAATGGAAATGGTTAATATTTTCTTTTTGGGCAAAGCTTATTTTAGATACAACGGCATAAAAAGCATACTAAAATAATCAAGTCAACAACCTTCAATTTGTAACGCCATCCCCATTTTTTGCGAGCTTCATCATCAGGTATTGGATCACCAATGAATGAAGGAATGTTTCTCCCATACATACATCCTTTCGTTAAAGAAGCAGATGATTTAAACTTTTTTTTTGGTGGCTTTCCTTTTAACACAGACGAGGCAAAATAATCAGAATTTGTTCCGCCATTTTCAAACCAGGTTGGGGATGTGATTTCGTCCAGAGACAGTGCTGAGCAGTTTATATCGTCAACTTCAGGAGAATGTTGTTCCACTGGTGAATTAGACAATTCAATGGAAATGGAATTCACTTTTCTTTTTTTGTTCTTTTCGTGAACTATTTTTGGGGTTCTTTTTCCTTGAGAAAAAACTAATTGCGTGTTTTCAATCCCATTTGAAGACCGAGTTCTTTGCAGCTGCATGATTCAAGAATCAGTAGACAGAAATTTCTTATCATGGAATATAAAAAGAGAGAAAAAAACAATCAAACGTATGTCAACAATGCAGCACATTGTACCAATGTGTTATTGCATATAATAATACTAGTAAAAAATAAGATACACAGACAAAAATAAAAAGAAAGTAGTTTAGGTCAGGTCATATGAACTATAGCAACAGCACGATAAGAATCAAATACACTTTAAAAGCAGCAATAATAGTAATGATAATAATAATAAAGTATCTTAAGTACAACGCAGCTGGTAAAAGGTTGAGGACATTTGATATGTCAGGACGCAAATTCACGTAAATTCGTATCCGCATGTCCCCATTTCTCAACACTTAGTCTTGAGTGAGTTTCGCCGCTGGGCTCTTCAGAACCAACCAATAAAAATAAAGTTGTACATGGCTTGGGGAAGCAACTTAATTTATAGAAATAAGCTTGAAATTTTTTTTGTAATGAATTATAGAGTTTAATAAGCTTGATATTTGATCACAATATTTATATTTTATTTGATGATAAATTATCCATTAATAAATTATAGCGTTTAATTTTTTTTAGAGAGTTGGCACAAAATAGAGCTGGAAAAAATAGATCTTTAAATTATCAATTTCTTGTAAAGATCTATATTTTCCCTCTGCAACTCGATTTTGTATCAGTTAATTTATTCACAAGAAAATATCCATTAATAAATTATAAAGTTTAATTTTGTTTAGGCGATAGATTATAGAGTTTAATAACTACGCACTAATGTAATGAAATTTTAGAGAGATGGAACCATATCATAACAATGTCACAATGTTATATTAATGTTATATTATTATTATTATTATTAGGTTCATGCTAATAAGTGTCTTAGGAAAGTGACGGGTGTGACTTTACCTTTTGAATTAGTCGGTCTAAGGATCAGATACCAAGTTTTTAAAAAAAATAATAGAAACTTTTTATTAAAAATATTAACAATTTGTAAACTTTAAAAAGTTAATACACACATTTCAAAAGAATATATTGGTTTCCTTAACTGGTTCTACTGATTAGCATTTTTCCTTTTTTTTTTTCCTGACAGAATTAGCATTTTTCTTACTTTTGAAATATTGCCATAAATATCTGAGCGGTGAACCTAATTAAACACAAAAAAAGAGAACATTTTGCAAAAAATGGAAACAAAACTGATATAAAAACGTTTATAGTAAAAAATTGTTTTTTTTTCCTTGACCAAAAATAAAATCCGAAAAATAATTTGTATGTAAAAATAAATTGTCCATTTTAACATAATTATCAAATTTTTGGTCAAAAAAAATATAATTATCCAACTAAATCTCTCTATGACGTAACTTTGTAATTAATCACATTCCCAAAAATATTTTAACAAATTTCAAGTCATAATTCTTCACTCAAAAAATTGCACCAAAAAAAAAAGTCATAATCTTTTTCTTGTTATACAAATTTTCAAGACATAATTCTTAAACTAAAGAATCAATGGAGATTATACATATAGAAAATACTACTAATAAAACTGTAAAAATTAAAAGAAGGAAGATAATTCTGGGGAAACAAAAAATTAACTGCAACAAAGAGGAGCTAGAGAAAGAGAATTGAGTAACACACCTTAACAGAACAAGAAGAAGAGCATCTTCCGTCAGATTCACCTGATAATCTCGGCGACCGTCGTCGATTTTCCTCGGACAATTTCATCTCAGAAACCCTACCTTTGCTCCTTCCAGATTTTTCGTTAGAACGTACATTGCCGTCAATTACATCGGAAGGAGGTGATTTCACCACCGGAGATCGCTGGGATTCGTCTGCATGCTCTGATTGAAGTACCTCCGGCGGCGATTCCTCCGTCATTGAGACGGCGGCAGAGAAGTTGATAATTGGATCGGGTTAGGTAGAAATAGAATTTTCGAAGAGAGAGAGAGATTTTGTTTTAGATTTGAAACTGTAATTTTGGGGATCTAAATCTTAGAAGCGGGTTATGCTTTTTTTGTGTTGACCGTTTCAGAGTGTGAAGTGAATTTAGTTAATCAATGTGTTGCGTTGGGAAATGTCATTTTAGTTTCACTGCGAATCTAATCTAATCAAAGTAAACTAACACAGTACCAAAAAAACAACAAGTACTTTCAGTTTGGATTGGATGGACGGAGGTGGTTATCACTGACTCATTTTTACTTTCTGTTTTTACCACCACTTAGGGGTTCTTTCGACTTTTCCTCAATATTTTTTAGTGTATAGTATACAAAAGAAAAAAAAATTCAAAGTGAGTGTAAAGTAAAGTTGCACCCAAATATTCCCGCCCAAAAACCAGTGGCCCACATAATGACATTGATGTTATTTATGGACACAAATACCCCTATACGTTGATTTTATTTTTTTTGTACAACAATATAAGTTCAATTTAAATAAAGTATAAAAAAAAAAAAAACTCTATAAAAATAAAGGGAAATGCTAATAAGTATCCTTACTTGATAAGAAGTTTAAAGTAGCAATTTCATCTTAAAAATTGTGGATTCAACTTATTGAAAGATAAGAAATGTTAACAAGTGCATGCACTTGTTAACAAATTATAAAAGAAAATATTTTCTTGAAAATTGTATACTCAACTTATTGAAAGATATGATATGCAAACAAGTGCTTGCACTTGTTAAAGAATTATAAAAGAAAATATTTTCTTGGATATTGTGTATTCTACATTTTGAAAGTTGAAAAATTTTTATTTTTAATGCAAAATTTTGTTTTTCTTTATACTTATAGTTTATTAACTAGCATCCCGGGAGCATCGGTTAATAAAACCCCTAAAAGATTAAAAAACAACTTTCTCACATGAAATTTAACAATTATTTTCTTTTTGAATCATTGACAAGTGTTCTTTAACTACTTAAAAAACAAATGTGATATTTCGACCAACAATTTATAACATTATATATCATTGAGTGTTGATATTGATTTTGATGAGAGAGAATGATTTAAAACTTAAAACTACAAAATATACGATGTATGTGTTGATATTTGTGTAAAAAAAGCATTTCTCATAAGCAAATTCGACTTCACATAACAAAAAGTTACTTTCGGTTGAATTTCCAGAACAAAATTTTTAGAAACAATAATCAGTAAAACTCAATTTCAAATTTAAAAAAAAGTAACTTTTCTATAAAATTCATATTTTAGTTTTATTAAAATATAGTTTTGTTTTTGTATAACTCAAACTTGAGATTTCATAAATAAAAAGTTACTTAAGTGAAATTTGTAGTTTATTTTTTATTTTATAAAAGTTGTGTAAGAATCAAATTGGCTCAGTAATATAATTTGTTATTGATGTTTTAATGATAACAAAACAAAGGAATAATTTTTCTAATTGTTTGTACAATTCTACAATACAATCCATAAGCAGAAAGTTTTAATCACTTTGTGCCTCATATCACAATATCAAGAATTAGCAAACTATAACTTCATGCCTCTAGTCCCTTTATCAAGAATCGACAAAGTATCACTCTTCTTCTAGCCTCAATATCAAGAATTGGCAAGTATTACTTTTATGTCTATAGTGTACAAAAAAATGACATTGAACAACGTTTTGGATGTGGTTCCGACCTACAAGACAAGTTTGTCTTTCATTGCCTTTGGTGTTTTACTATTTCGTATTTACTCTGAGACTGGTCTTTCATAAACTTAAATTCTACCCTTATAGATGATAGGTTCTATGTCTTACTCTTTCAAACTTACGGTGACATTTAACATGGGAATGCACAAGAGTTTCCCACCATGGAAAAGTAAATGTTAGCCATTAGATCAAGTGAAGACTACATTTTTATCATACTCTCTCAACACTATATTTTTTCCTATATTATCTTTCACCACTACTCTCTCTACAAACCCACTCTCTACAAACCCACTCTCTACAAACCCATCTCCCTCCTTGCCCCACCACACATTAATCTGGCAACTTACATGAATTTTAATATTCTAAAAAATTATATTTTTAATTTAAAATAGAAAACTCAATTAGATTAAAATAGGATTCTTAGAATTCATCAAATTCTAAACCCAACCCAGAAAGTTGAGAAAATGGAGATCTGTTCTTTCAAACTTCCAGCCCATAATGAAAATGGAAAGAAAGAGCTTTCATTGTCAATAATAATATCATAGCAGAATTTGGTTCATTGTTAATAATAATGAAAATGGACAGAAACTTCCCCAGTTTTGTGATGCGAGTTCAAAAGCGTAACTAAAAAAAAAATAAGAATCGTAAAAAGCTTCAATCTTTTCAAAACCTTGACCTGTTTTTCATTTGTTTATAGATTCATCTCCTTCTTCAGAAAAATCACCAAAAAGGGGAGATCAACAACTGTTTGGTAGATGTGACTAGCCAAAGATTGTGATGAAGGTTAATTAGATTTGAATCAGAAGAGAAAAGAGTCTGGTGTGGTGGTGGGTGAGTGCATGAGTGGAGGAATGGAGGAGAGAGAATATTGATGAATGATATGGTGTGGGCAGACTATCATAAAATATGTGTTCCTCTTTAATTTGATTGTTCAAAGAAACTTTCCTATAGTGGGAAACAACTCCCCTTTTCCATGCTAAACCCCACCCAAACTTATAACTAATCAACAATGGTAAACTAAACATACAATAACATTTATCCATAATATTGACGGGTTTCTGCTTACCAACAACTAACGTAATGACTCATGAGCACATAAATCCTTGTTCATTATATCATGTAGCTTAAGTAATAATAAAGTATGAGTCAACCACTTATTTTAACATAAGGCTCTTCAATGGCAAATTGAATTTAACAAAATATATATTCATAGTTTTATTCGCATAACTCAACATCAACCGATAGATAATTCAATGTACTTCTTCGTTGTGCTTAAAGACTTATTGTAACTATCTATTCTCAACATCAACCAATAAATCATTTAATATACTTCTTCGTTGTGCTTAAAGACTTATTACAACTATCTATTATTTGATCCTATATTTTATTTTCAATTGACATTAACTTAACCTTTGAGTCAAGACAAAATATCTTAACTTAAGCATTTTAAACTTTCTAAATTACATTCAACTAGAAGGAGCTCTAAATAAAAAACATTAAGTAATTAACTTTTTTATTTTGGGTTTTTCTACCATGTGCAAATTTGCATATATTAAAAAGTTTATAAAAATAAGTTTGTATTGAAACTTTTATCTTTGACTTTATTCTTTTACAATGCTCATGAGTCATCACATCTAAGCCTTGTATATCACATACATATATTAAATCAACGGTTTTAGTTAAGTTTGCAACTCTTCTACCCTTAAGAAGGCCGTGACCAAGCATCAATTAAAAAATTTAATGCCTCTAAGTTAGAAACTAAGGCTCTAACAAGACCCACAAACACTAAAAAATAAAATTAGTATCGGACGCATGAAGGAGAAGATTGCTTTTCTGACAATGAAAAGTTCACAATGACACATTAAAATTACTTAAAAGCCCTCAACGGCAGTTAACTGCCGTTCACACCAGTAAACAGAACCAGTGCAGTCTGCATTGGTTTTTCCAGCCATTTTGGCCTGTTTGTACCTGTAATTTCAAACGGCAATTCCGCATGAAATCAAACCGAAACAACAACATCTAGCAATCCCAAAGATCAACATTTTATAGTTTATCAATTAATCGGTAACATTACACAAAACCGATAATGCGTTAACGTTTCACAATTGTTTGAAATTCGTCAAATTTTGCACATTATGCAACACATTACACGTAAAGTACA